>Ga0193955_1000077_pt1 | contig 62373 bp, 55 predicted proteins | sample BB_6_MG_FD_140343 | JGI IMG/M metagenome (GOLD analysis project Ga0193955, IMG submission 140343) | Microbial mat bacterial communities from the Broadkill River, Lewes, Delaware, United States - BB_6_MG | ecosystem: Environmental > Aquatic > Freshwater > River > Microbial mats | place: USA... | reverse complement strand
TTAAAAGGCTTATATGCGGCGTTATTGATTTTGACAAGGGAATGACCATTCTCTTCAATCAATGCCTTGCCTCTAAGCCTTTTAATTCTCGCTGAGTGGGAAAGAACTTAATCAACTTGGTATGAACACCTCCATAAGTAGAAATGAAACCATTTACATAGTGAAACAATTGTTGTTATATTACAGTTGATTTAAATTAAGGTCTTAATTTTTATACTTTATTGAGCCAAGGAAATATGTTGCAGCCTTCTTCATCTAAACAACTATTGCTACTTAATACTAATGCTGAAAGGCTGTTGAAATTAGAAAATTTATTAGTTTCAGCTACTAATTACACTATTATAGTTGCGAGAAATACACGCAGCGCAATAGCTATTTTAAAAAGAGATAATATTGATTTTGTTGTAAGCAACATAAACCTTGATAATTTTGATGGCTGGCGTTTAGCACGCATGGTACGTTCTGGCGTTTTAAAATGCTCTGCAGATACGCCTTTTGTTGTTGTAGCGAATACATGGTGTGAACACCTTGCTAGTGCTACCGCTCGTGAATTTGGTATAAATAGTCTCATTGCTTTTTCTGAGTGTGAAAAACTGCCTGATATTATTAATAATGAAGATTTAATGCCACTTGAAGATATGGATAAGTCTTCGTTATTAGTCATAGAAGATAATTTAGATACTTGTCATCTTGTTAACCGAATATTGAATAGTCGTTTTACTATAGATAGTGCTAATGATGGTGAAGCTGGTCTTGCATTGTGGCGTAAAAATAACTACGCCTTAGTATTACTCGATGTCATGTTGCCTGGTATGTCGGGCAATCAAGTACTCGATTACATCATGAAAGAAAATCCAGCGCAGTCAGTGGTGATAATGACGGCGAACCATACAATGGAATTGGCCGAAGATCTTATGCTTAAAGGTGCTGCTGATTTTGTGACTAAACCTTTTAGAGCTGAGCAATTAAGAAGAGTATGTGAAACAGCAGCAAGGCGTGAAGATTTTATTATTAGTAACTTACAATTTGCTGACAAAGTTCAATCGCTAAATCAAAGTCGTGCTGAATACAAGAATATATCAGAACAACATCAGCAATTATTAGATCAACTTGGCACCATCATTATCGAGTTAGATGAAAAGGGGGATATTAGCTTTTTAAATAAAGCATGGGAAAAATTTACTGGTTACACAATAGATGAGTCTATACAACGGCCGTTAATTGATTTTGTTGATAAAACAGAGACTATAGACTCTTCTATTTCTGATGGAATATTAACCTTATTATCGGGTAAGGTTGATACTCAACATTTTGAGTTTCGTTTAAAAAACCAATTTAATGAAGAATTATGGGTATTGGCTCGTTTTGATATAACCTGTAAGAAAGCTCACAAAAATCGTATTATTTCTGGCACGGTTGAAAATATTACCTCACGTAAGAAAGCCCAACAAGAGTTAGAATATATTGCCATGCATGATGGCTTAACAGGCTTGTATAATAGGTTGTATTTCGAAACTGAGCTAAAGCAATTTACCGCAACCGCTTCTCGAGGTCATGGTCCCCATGCTTTACTTTATTTGGATCTTGATCGTTTTAAAGTGATTAATGATACTTTAGGACATCATCATGGTGACATGGTCTTAAGAAATGTTTCTTCATTAGTCAGCTCACGGTTAAGAAAAAGTGATTTTCTTGCTCGTATTGGTGGCGATGAATTTGCTTTATTACTTCCTAATACAAATCAAAGAACGGCACTAACCTTAGCAACTAATATTTGTAAACTACTTGATGATTATCAATGTAGGGTTGAAGGAAAGGTTATTAAAATTAATTGTTCTATTGGTATTGCAGAAATAAACAGTAATACACACTCTGTTGCTGAGTACATGAAACAAGCAGATATTGCCTTATATGCGGCGAAAAAATTAGGGCGGAATATAGCCCATGTATACAGTGATAATGATAATTTAAGTAAAGATTTACTGGCTAGCCTTAGATGGGCTAGAAAATTACGCCAAGCAGTGGCTAATGATAATTTAGTGCTTTTTTTTCAACCGATTATTGATATTGCTACGAAGGAAGTTGTTTATTATGAAGCCTTAGTCCGTTTGGAGTTCAATGGTCAAATAGTGCCGCCAGGTGAGTTTATTCCAGCTTTAGAGCGTGAAGGTGATATGAGCTTACTTGACAGACAAGTAGTGAGTAAAGCCATTTATTATTTAGCCAAACATCCAGCATTAACCAAAATAGCCATTAATCTGTCTGCGCAAGGCTTTAGTGATGAAGGTTTATTACCACTTATTCAAGAAAAATTGCATCAGTACAGTGTTGATCCTCACCGTATTATTTTTGAACTAACAGAAAGTGCCAGTTTAAGTAATATTATGGCAACACAAAGTATGGTTGAAAAGCTGAGTGCTTTAGGTTGTGAGTTTTCAATTGATGATTTCGGTACGGGTTTTAGTACTTTTAATTACTTAAAACAATTACCGGCGCAATCAGTAAAAATTGATGGCTCGTTTATTATTGATTTAGTAACTAACCCTGTGGATTTGGCTCTAGTTAAAGCGATATATGAGGTGGCTACTGCATTAGGTAAGAAAACAGTGGCTGAATTTGTAGAAAACGAAGAAACGCTACAACTGTTAGCTACTATAGGGGTGGCCTATGCGCAAGGCTATCATTTAGGTAAACCCAAATCCGTGGATGAACTATTCAATTAGGATGAATTAGTACAAAACATAATACTCATAATAATAACCCGAGGTATTAAATGAAAATCTCAATACTGGCAAAAGAAAACCTACAGAAGGAGGTTGAATTAAAAGAGGATTGGAATAATGCTGATTTAATTATTGAGTATTTAAGGCTACTTGAAGTTGAGTTTGTCTTTGGAGTGCCAGGCGGTGCTATTGAACCATTATTTAATGCTCTAGCAAGAAGAGAAAAAGAGGGAGGCCCTAAAATAATTGTTGCTCGCCATGAAGCTGGTGCTGCTTTTATGGCGGAAGGTTATGCCAGAGAAACAGGTAAACTTGGCGTATGTTGTGCAACCACAGGACCTGGTTCTACTAACCTTGTAACGGGGGTAGCTTCTGCATATGCCGATAATATAGCTATTTTAGTCATTACCGCACAAACCCCTCTACCTAAGTTCGGTCGAAATGCTTTACAAGACTCCTCTTGTACTGCGGTAGATACCGTATCTATTTTCAAATATTGTACACGCTATAGCACCCTTATTTCGCATACTGAGCAAATTAATACCAAACTAATAGCGGCTATTATGGCTGCGAACAGAACACCAAATGGTCCTGTGCATATTAGTATTCCTTCAGATATATTGCGTCAAAAGCCTATTAAAGGCTCTGAAATCAAAGTCGCTCGATTAGTTCAAGAGTTTACGTTAACCGACAATAATGCAGTAGATAAATTAACATTAATGCTTTGTAACTCATGGCGGGTAGCCTTGTTTTTAGGGAAAGGGTGTGGACCAGCAATTGATGAAATTATGCGATTTTCCGATTTAACACATGCACCTATTGTCGCAGGGCCTGCGGGTAAACGCTGGGTTGATGGATATCATAGGCGATTTAGAGGCGTATATGGTTTTGCGGGTCACCAAAGTGCACATGACACAATGGAAGATCAAGGCATTGATTTATTGATCGCAGTAGGTACTCCCATTACAGAAATAGGGACTGGAGGCTGGCATTCCCATTTATTGAATGACCGCTTAGTTCATATTGACTCTACCGTAGAACATTTTTCTCGTACTCCCATGGCTAAACATCATGTATGCGGTGACTTAAAACTGATATTTATGCAACTCAATGAAAATATTAGGCAGGGAATGAAGTGGGGTCGTTCATGGGGAGCCGTTGATCCTATACAGCAAAAGTTTCAGAAAGAAAAGTCTGAAAAAGCTTCTCATGGCTATCAAATTACATTAAATGACCCTGAGTCATGTTATTCAGATGCTATTCCTTTAAAACCTCAACGAGTGGTCTCTGAGTTTGCCCGACACATTCCATTGAGTTTTCGTTTACATTTAGATGCGGGTAATACTTGGGCTTGGTTCACGCACTATTATCATCGTAGATCGTCAAGTGGTTATTATCATATTGCCATGGGATTTGGATCTATGGGTTGGGCTATAGGGGCATCAATAGGGACTTGTTTCGGTAGTAAACAACCCTCAATTTGTATTACAGGTGATGGTAGTTATTTAATGTCAGGTCAAGAAATTACCGTCGCTTTGCAACACCAATTACCTGTTATATATGTGGTTTTGAATGACAGTGAACTGGGCATGGTTAAGCATGGTCAAAAACTAGGGGGCGCTGAAGAAATAGGATTTGAATTACCTAAAATAGATTATGCCATGATGGCGGAAGCTATGGGTATTGAAGGAATAACAATAAGTACGCCCATTGAATTGATGCAAATTGATTGGCAACGCTTAGGAAATAAAAATGGCCCTACGTTGCTCAATGTCATTATTGACCCAAATGAAGTTCCACCGATGGGGCAAAGGGTAAAAGGTTTAGCTGATAAAAATGAATCAGCAACGCCTGGTGGATAATTGCAATTATTCTCGTTTAGGTAATGCTCTTGGTTTAACGCCTGTATAGTCAATGTCATCACAGGCTAGCGGCAGAAAACCGCCAGCAATGTCGTCGTTTGCTTCTGCATAGCAGGCATGAACACCAGAATGCACCCAAGTACTGTAAATTCGGTACATTTCTGTTGGAGTAAAGCCTTGATCAGTCAGAAAAGCAGTGACATAACCCACATAGTTCATATTTTCTTGGTAATGCTCGGCAAGTGTTGTATGAATTTTAAAAGCTAATTTTAAATGTTCACCTTCTTCAAACCCCAAGTTTTCGGTTACTTTTTCCATTGCTTCCACTCGCTCGTCACCTGTTGCTATGGGGCGGGCATAACCTACAATAACAGGTTTGGCACCTGGTTTTGTGTGTTTGGATGCGAGTTCTTTTTTAATAATTTCTAAAGGTGTCATGCCTTCTTTATACCACTTTAGCGCCTGTTGAATAAATTCGGCGCCACCAGTAATAGAACCTGGACCATACATTCTAGAGTCAGCTGAAAGAATTCCCGCAGCAATACCCGCAACAGGAGACCCTTTAACTGAACCAATCAAAGAACCATTTTGATTACACCAAATTCGCGAATCAGGCCAACTTAAACAAATGAAACTGGCCTCAAACCAATCAGAAAGCACTTTACTTGGCATTTTTCGTGTAACATTTAATATAAGCGTTTGAAAAAAGGATTTTTTACCAACAAGATCATCCATCATAGAATAGCCACAATTGTAAATTGCTTCACCTATTCGCCAACCACCACGATTTGTTATTATTTTCCCTCGCTTTGACAGCCATAATTCATTGGTCATTTTTGATTTCATAATCTTCGTCTTTTAAAAAAGGTATTTCGGTAATAGGCTTATTAGAAAATTGAATTCCATGAGCAAATGCACCAGGGCAGGCTAACATTTGAAAAATTCCAGCACCAAGTCTTGGTTCAATATTCAAGTCTAATAATGCGGCAGCGACTATTCCTGCTAAGCGCCAACCACATTGTTTTTCTGTTGGAAGGTGACTGACTAATGTATTTGCCCAAGCAAGGTAGCCCTCGGCAGGTGAGGCAAGCAATAGTTTATTTTTAACATCAATAAGAAAAGGAGATTGTCCTCTAAAGTCAGTACCAAAACCTGGTGCAATTATCCAATCGTCGTGGTTAGTATCAGGGTTGGCGTTGATGTATTTATTAGCAACTGTCTTTGGCATATCATTAAAATGCTGTTTTAAAAAACGCATGGCATTTTCTACTTCTTTTGAACCACCGTAATCTCCCCCCATTCCCATCATGGCAATAGGTACTATATGATTTACATCTGTTCGTCCAATAGCTGCATTGGCTGCGGTTCTTGATGATGTATGCCGAGGACCTAGATTTATTAAGAAAACAGATAATTGCCTAAACAAGTTTTTTTGTGTCTGAGTTGGCAATTCGCGATTATACAGTAAGAAAAAAACATCGCTATAGTCGCAGTTATCCATTAAATCTATGACATTATATCCATGTGTTCGTGTTTCTTTTACTAAAAATTCATTGTCTTGTGAGGGCATCTCTAAAGTGATTTCGCTTTTTATTTTTGACGTAAAACAATCATTCCTACTTTCAATTTTTACTTTTCTATCACTCATTATGTTTTATAACCCTTTAGATATTTGTATATAGAGACTTCTGCCTTGAATAGGATAATCACTCATAGGACCTAACGCTTCTGGAACTAATGGGTGTGAAGGTTCAAAAGCTGATTTATCAAAGATATTTTTACCTAAAATAGACAGTTTCCACAGACCACCATTATCAAGGGTCCAATGCAAAGCCATATCAACTGTCGAATAGTTTTCTAACTCTTTTCTAAAATCACCTGCTTCACGGGTTCTTTTGCCAATCCAATTAACCTTGGTATTAAAAGCTATCGATTGCGATAGTTCTGAGTTATATATTGCGCTAAATAACTCTTTAGGTGCTAACGCAGTTGTTATGTTTGTTGCTTCATCTTCAGAGTGCTGCCATGAATAATTTAGCGCTAAGCTGTTATTGTTAAACTTCCAACTTAATTCAGTTTCAAAACCATACCCTTTTTGGTCTTTGGAATTTTGTGCAACGGTACTTGTTGTATTTTGCGCTGTAACAAACTCGATTAAATTTCTACTATGATACTTAAATAAATTAGCAGACCAATGAATATTATTTTGCAAATACTGATTAAGACTAAATTCAATTGTATCTATAGTTTCTGGCTCTAAGTTAGGGTTACCAATACCAACAGGGTTATTAATTGCGTAAAGGGTATCAAAAGCGGGCGCTCTAAAGGCTCTGCCGTATAATAATTTTGTTGTAGTATTTTGGTTTACTGCCCAAACCAAAGCCATACGCGGATTTAAAGTAGAACCAAAATCATCATAATAGTCGTATCTAATTCCTGTTGTAAGCTCCCAGTCATTAGCAAATTGCCATTGATCTTGAATGCTTACGTAGGTGTTTTTTCTTTCGGCATCTTTAACAAAAATATAAGGGGTATTAGATACATCGGTTAATTTACCGTCGATAACCATAATTTGCCCTATGGCAAATAATTCCGCTATTTTTTGGGTGTCAATAACCCCAGGACCAAAGTTTTTTTCTTCTTTAGCGGTTAGTTTTCTTTGTGAAATACCTGTTTCAATTCGTAGCTGGTGTTCATTTATATCAGTAGAAAGAAATGTTAGGTTGAAAGAGTGAAGTTTTTCAGTAGGTTGTGGATTTCCTAAATAACCATCTACAAATAGCCCCATACCAATAGGCGATGTTAAATTTAAATTGCCATCTGCTCCAATGGGTACGAGTGAATTGGCAGGCAATACAGAAAACTGAGCCTTGTCTTTCATTTTATAAAAACTGTAATGAGCTTTTGCTTCCCAAGAAGATATAGTCCAATCATAGTTTACGTCAAATTGGTATATGGTTGTATTTTGAGTACCTGTGGGGTCTAATGCTTGTCCTGAACCTGAGCCTAGGCCAGCATTGTTGTTATCCCAATACCAAAAGTTTGTTTGAAGGTTTTTCAACGCGGCTGTTAACCTTATATCAACGATATCGTAGTTAGTATTGAGTTCACCAGGGGCTTTCGAAGTAGACGTTTCTGTAATGTCATCAAATATTGATTGTAAATCGCGAGTTAAAATACGACCATCATCACCATCACTTTTCAATGTTTCTACAGCAAAACCAAATTCTGTATCACCTAATGAAAAGGCATTTTGATACCATAAGTTTGAGGATTGATAGCTGCCATAACGCCCGCCGAAATTTGCCTCTTTTATTTTAGTAAGCTCTTTTGTAATAACATTAACGACACCAGCGTATGCATCAGCGCCATAAATAGCAGAACCTGGCCCTCGAATTACTTCAATTCTAGAGACAGAATGAATAGGCATTTTAAAGGCTTGAGGGCGCGCGCCTGTATACTCTTCTCTTACTGGTAAGCCATTAATAAGAAAAAGAATTTGAGGGTTTTGATCTGTGTGTATTCCCCGAATAGAAAATGAGGTGTTTAACCGATTAAAGGGGGAAGGGTAAACGTGAAGGCCCGGAACCGTTTCTAACGCTTCAGATACAGTTTCAGCCCCCATGCTTTCAATTTGTTCAGCGGTAATTACCGTCGCTACTGAAGGCGCCTTGCGGATTAATACTTTGTTTCCAGTGGCAATACTAACAAAGTCTTCATCGCCATAAAAGTCTTCTAACGACTGCTGAATTTCATCACCGTAGTTATCATATTCTTCTTCAAAATTCATAACATGGTTATGTGCTCGTAATTCCTTTGCAAGCAATATTGGGCTCTGTATTATAAAACACCCTAATAAAGAGAGTGCTAAAAAATGTTGAGTATATTGCATTAATGACCTCTAGCTAAACAATTAAATATCATGATGTAATGGCTGCTTCACTGTAAACACTGAGCCTACGCCTAGCTCACTTTCTACTGTGATAGTGCCGCCCATTAATTGGCAAAAATTTTGTGTTATTGCCATACCTAACCCCGTGCCTTCAAAATTACGTGTTTGACTACCGTCTATTTGCGTAAATTGTTCAAATATATAACTAAGCTTTTCTTTAGCAATACCGACCCCCGTGTCTGATACTGAATAATAAAGGAAGTTTTTGTCGCTATAAATGTTAAACGTTATAGTACCGTTTTGGGTAAATTTGCAGGCATTACTGAGTAAATTAAGAAATATTTGTAATACTTTTTGGCGATCAATATACAAAATAGAGGCTAATGAACCCATGTTAACTTTAAGCTCATTGTTGTTAGAATTAGCCATAGGTAATACGGTGTCTAAGGCCTCATGAATTAAGTTTTTAATATTAACGGCTTTTAAATACAGATCCATTCGACCTGCTTCAATTTTAGATAAATCTAAAATCTTATTTATAAGGTCAAGTAAATTGTGGGCGTTACGAATGCTTTTATTTAAGTCTTCAACTTGGGCATCCATACCCTCAAGCTCTAAATCTTCACGCACAAGGTCACTATAACCAATAATTGCTTGTAATGGGGTGCGTAACTCGTGGCTGATATTAGCCAAAAACTCTGATTTATGTCGGCTTGCGGTTAAGGCACTGTCTCTGGCAACAACGAGTTCTTGTGTTCTTATTTCCACTTCAGACTCTAAAGTGTTACGGCTATTTTCTAGTGCAATATTTTGTTGCTCAAGTGTTGCCATCATCTGGTTATAGATTTGTGCCATTTGCCTAATCTCTAATGCACCATTAACTACCGCTTTAGGGTATAAACCAGAATCTCTTGCAGACGCCATTGTTTGCGATAATGCTGATAATGGTTTGGTTAAATGATTAATAACATATTGAATCAAAAGAGCTAAAACAAAGGCACCTAGCGCCCCTATAGATATATTGTTAATAAAAATTGAGCGCTGTATTTGGCGTAACTCATCTTTATTATACTGTACCAGTACATAACCTAATTTTTGTTCTTTAATGATCTCGTCCTCAAGGTTAATCATGTCTTCATCATAACTGTCTTCAATATAGGTTACCGCTGCGCTATAAGTCCAAATTTTGTCTGTTTCAAAAAGTAATTGTGGCTTATTTGGAAGTAATGCGGCTTTAAATAAAGGCTTTTGTACATTCATTTTGGCTGATTGAATGAGCACATCGCCATTGGTTTTGTATACTGCAACACCAACTACGGCAGTAAACCCTAGTGCTCTTTTTATTGCTTCTTGCCCATTTTCTTTACTGCCAGTGAGTAATGCTAGTACGGTTTGTTCTGCAAAGTTGTGTGTGATTTGTAAGCTTGTATCAATTGTGTTTTCTCTTAATGTTTGGCTGGTTTGCCATGCTGTTAATAATGAAGTGATAATGGTAATCATAACAATGCTAACGACAAGTAATGTTAACAGTTGTCGCTTAAAGCTGGCATGGTAGATACTTGTTTCTTGATTATTTATCATAAACATCACAGTGGAAAGGTTAATTGAAATTGTTGTTGTTGTTCAGAGCTATATTTAAGCCCTAAATGTGCTGCTGTACGTAAATTAACCGCTAAACGTGTTGATTTTAATGCTGCAAAGTCTTTTTGATCTGGTTTGTTTTCAAGTTTTTGTACCATAGCGAAAAGTTGTTTACCTAAGTCAAAGTTATTAGGGTACGTTGAAAATAAAACACCGCGTTTGGCGTGTGACGGTTTACTTGAAAAAACAACAACTTCTTTAGCCCAAGCTTCTTCTAAAATAAGGGGAAGCGTGATTTTGTCATGCGAAGATATTTTATCTAACGGCAGCCATATCGCATCTTCATTCGATACATCAGAATCAAACAAATTCTGATAAAATTTTATTGCTTCTGCGGTACTACTAACATAGTGACTATAGAGAGTTAACCCTTTTTTTAATGCGGCATTTTTTGCTAACTTAATTAACCAAGCACTTTTATCGCTATAAACAACATGAATTTTTTTGACGTTACTGGCAACCTGTTTGAGATAGCCAAAGAGAAATGCAGGGTCTGTTACTAAACTAACACCTGAAATATCATTGGGGCTGAGGGGAAGGGCACCTGAAACAACTTGAAAAACATTGGTGGCGCTTTTATTCTTAAATTTTGACAACTCTTTGGCTAATTTCCAGCCTAAACGGCCTAGCACAATGACTTTATTGATTTTCTTTTTTGTCAGTGTTTGTACTATTTGTTTGCTGTTAAATTCTTTAGTTAGAATATACTCTACATATTGGATTTTAGGATCAAAATCGTTAGCTGCTTTGGTAGAGCCCGCTATAATTTCTTGATAAATTGATTGGTAAGGCTCTTTCGCTTCAGGATAGAAAATAGCAATTTTGTTGGCATGTTCTACCTCTATGTTTTCAGCAAAAGCTAAACCCCCTAAGAAAAGGCTAACTATTATGAAAATTAGAATAAAAACTTTATTTATCAAACAACAACCTAACACAACAATTTATGGCAGTAATTAAGTATACATTTATTTTTATAGAATACGAAACTTAAAAAGGATTGTTTTATAGAGAGCTGTGTCTTTGTTTTTATTCGTTGGTTTCGTGCTTGTTCAATACCCGAATAAGGTTCGGTTGCGCGACACCTATCTTAGTTGTTAGGCGATTTTTCGCGCCTTAATTGAATACAATAGTGGAACCTGCTGCCCCTTATACAACATTTGATACCCCAAGTTTGGCACCAACTCTAAACCGTCAAAGCAATTGTATGGGCTATAAGGATACTCAGAGAAAGACTCAATCATTAATCCTGCACTGATTAAGGCGCTTATAACCTCACTCATTGAATGTGACCAAGTCACCATCTTTGATGTAGTACCATCGCAGTTTTCTGTATAAGTGCCTTCCTCTTCAATATCAGGTTCATTATTCAGGAAATACGAGTAACCTGACAATAAGTCGTTGAATGTATGAAACTCAACTAGGTGGAACTCTCCGCCAGATTTTAATGAATTGGCGACTGTTTGTGCCCAATCCGATAAATTGGATAACCAGCACAAAACTCCGTATGAGGTAAATACGATATCAAACTGTTGCTTATTTTTACGACCAAATTGAACAACATCACTCTCAATAAAATCTGCTTTCAAAGCCAACGTTCGCTTCAATGAATTTGCTTGCTCGATTGCATCAGCAGATAAGTCTACACCTGTGACTTCTGCCCCCAAACGAGCCCAAGACAAGGTATCTTGACCAAAATGGCACTGTAGATGTAGCAAGGACTTTCCTTGTACATTTCCCACTTGTTTTAGCTCGATTGGGTTTAACGAACACTTACCATTTTTGAATGATGCAACATCGTAGAATTTTGATTCAACATGTACTTTAGTTCTCTTGTCCCACGCTTCTTTATTTATTCTTAAATAATCCATTCTATGTCCGTATATTAACTTTATCGCCTAACGAGCTTGTAGAGTTACTCATTTTTTGTGAATTACCTCATAAAACAGTAATGCATTACCTATATCGAATTAACACGTTACAGCGCGATACAGGAGCTAAAAAATCAGTCATTTTGACTGAATCAGTTATTTTACAGCCTCAACTTTAGCATGCCCACCATTTATAAAAATTGCTTCATTGTTACTGAATTTGGAAATTTTTATTTTTCCTTTGTATTTTGAAAAGATAGTTTCTGCCGTTTCTTTAAATGGGAAGCTGGTATAGTGAGGTAATGGATAAAAATCAATAATACCAAGGGCATCGTAGGAAGTTAGACTTTCAGCGATCTTAGGGTTATCCATTTCAGAAATATATTCAATGTTAGGAGAGAGAACAACTGCCCCCGCTGACTCTCCAATATAAATTTTACCCAAATTAATTTGGTCGACAATAAGTTTATCTGCGCCTGTTCTTTTTAATTCTTGCAGAAGAAAAAAAGTATTTCCCCCTGTCATATAAATATATTCGTTATGCTTAAGTTTATTTGATATTTCTTCATACGACGCGGTAGAAATTTCAAGAACATCCACCACCAAACCAAGATCTTCTAAAGCCTCTTTTCCTGCATCTACATAAAATGTAACTTCTTCATGAATACTTGCAGTAGGGATAAAAGTAACGGTTTTCCCCTGAATTTCTTTATTTTCGTATTCTTTAAATAAATTTGAAACTTCTGCAAAAGAGGATGCCAAAAATATATTTTTCATTTTTTTCCTAACTTAGTTAAGGTGCATGAGAAGAAGCCTAACGAGGCTCTAGAATCTCTCTTTTAGAAAAACCCCCTTTAAAATTAAGCCTAAAAACACGCTGTTACGTTAATTCTGATGCAATAATACATTAAAATTACCCTTTAGAGGAACTGTGAACATAAATGTCATAAATATTTTTTTGTGTTTTTATTAAGAAGGATCTTGGTTTTAATTATTGATTTTTATGGCGCCTTTGAGAAGATTCGAACTTCCGACCTAGCGCTTAGGAGGCGCTTGCTCTATCCAGCTGAGCTACAAAGGCATGCTATATATTGTATTGTTTTTTCACAATAAAGTTAAGTTTTTATCTTGGTTCTTTGTTTAGTTACATTTTATTGTGTTAATAACGTACAGCTAAATCATTTATTTGAATGTTGCCTAATAAGCTATTGTCTATTGTGGAGGCCGTCGCGCTTTGTGTTGTTAACTTGGTTACTTTCACTTTGAAAGGGCTAATATTATAGCTTACATAGTGTTTTCCTTGTTGGCTAATGAAGTTGTTACTGTGTAGTAGTGTGAACTCGTCGCCAACTTTTACGCCATGATGCTTACCTAAATTAATTGTTATTTCGTTACCTTGTACTTGTACTATTTTACCTTCACTAGGCTCGCACATTACATTGTCATCAATATCGTTTGCTATTTTTTCAAGCAATGAATTAATCATATTACCGTATGCACTTTGCCAAAAAGTGGTGGTATTAACATCAACATTTTTTCTTCTGTTAAAGTCCCAAACGGCGGCGTTTTGATAGCTCCTTTGCCAAACTTGTTCACCATTAAAGCCATTGTATAAGTACAGGGTAAAATCAAAGTTTCTAGGGTAGGTGCTTTGTTGCCATACTTTCCAGGTGTTAGTGCTTTGTTCTTGAAATGACACATCATTTATTTCACTAAAAAGCACATATTGGCTTTCGCTGGTATCGGCTAATGACATAACTAATTGCTTTATTTTTTCTTCATTAAAGCTGGTGTTAAGGCGTGAAAATTCAGTTGTACTTTTGAGAAGTAACTTACCGCTACTGTAACTATTGCTGTTGGTAATTTTTTTGTTTAGGTGGCGAATAATAGCTGAGTCTATTTGATAAATTTTACCAATATTGGCTTGTTGTCTTTGCATTAAATGGCTTTTGGTAAGTAAAATAGACTTTTTGTAATCTAAAGCAAAGCATTGTTTTTCTTTAGGAAATATATCGGCGCGTATGGTTACAGTGATAAGGTTATCATGATGTAGTTCGTCTATAAGCTCTATTGAATTAACATTGCCACTGGCACGAATGTTAATTTGATCTTGAGTGAGTAAGCCATTAACAACTTGCTGAATGCTAGAAACATTTGCCCCTGCAACAAGTAGTGCTTTTTTTAAGGCGTTTTCCATTGCTTTGGCTCGTGCTATTTCAACCGAGCTTTCAGCTGTTGAAGCGTGGCCTTGGGCTTCATACCATTGAGCATTACAAGTAATGGTTGCTAACAGTAAGCTAGTAGCTAAAATAGTTTTTTTGATAATAGTGTACATATACTCTCTCATGAAAACGAAAAGCCTATTTGGGGCTATTTTTGGCATAGTATAATGTTAGTACAAGTAATCAGTGGTTACTTTGTCTAATTAGTATTTAGTATTTAGTATTTAGTGTATAGAGATGCACAAATTGTGCCTATTTATTTTGATTTATTTTTAGTTATGAAACTGCTTGGCTTGAAATGTGCATTATTATTTAGCTATAAATAACCGAATAAATAAAGTTGTCAGTATTTATGTTAGTGGATATCTAACATGGGTGTTGAATTTTTAAGGGGAATACCATGAAAAAGTGGCTTATACCATTATTGCTGCTACCAGTACTTATGTCGTGTAGTAATTCAGTGAAGGAAGACAATTTTTATAAATTGAAACAAGAAGATAAAGGAAAAATAGACAGTTATAATCTACCTAAGCATGCAATAAATGATATGGTAAAAGGTTTAGCATATCAAATGTTAAAAAGTAGTGCCTTTGTTAATAAAAAAACGCCTGTGGCTGTTGCTTCTTTTGTTAATTTGAGTGACTTAGAGTCAACTAATTGGTTGGGTAACCAAATTGCTGAAAACTTTGTACATGAATTGCAACATCATGGTTTAGTGGTTATTGATTTTAAGGCTACAGGGCATATTCGTGTTACTAAAGAGGGTGATTATGTATTTAGTCGTGATTGGAAGGAATTGCCTGAACGTCAGATTATTGACTATATAGTAGCGGGCACCATGATGGAACAAGAAGACGGTATTATTATAAATGCGCGTATGATTGGCATTCAATCGCATGTTGTTGTTGCAACAGCTCAGTCGTTTATTCCTTCATGGGTTTTAGGTGAAGAAAAAAGTAATAGCGATAATGTTAAATTAAAGGATGGAATGATAATTCGAAGTAATAACCTGCTCATTGAAGATCAACGTGCAGTTGAAATTCAAAAATAACTGAAGTTGAAAATAGGTGAAATCATGAGAAATACATTCTGTAAAATTTTAATGTCTGTTTCAAGTATTATGCTGATTAGTGCATGTAGTAGCGTGTATGATAAGCATGTTCAGTGGCAAGCAGTGGCTCCAGAAACGTTCCCTATTATTCATGGTGTTGGTTATGCGTCAATAAGTTTACAAAAATCAACACATGAAACTCAGCGGATGTTAATGGCCATTAAGGCGTCAAAAATTGCCGCTTATTTAGAGCTAGCTGAACAAGTATATGGGCAACAAGTGAGTAGTAAAACAACAATGGCAGACATGCTAATCGAAAACCAACAATTGGCTTCTTCAGTGCAAGGGTTGATCAAAGGGGCTAAAGTTGTGAAAAGCTACCCAGTAGGCGATACCTACACAACAGAATTACAGTTAGACTTTAAAGATGTATATGAAATCTATCAAGCAAGTTTAAATCGTAAAGAAATCAGAGATGTACAGTATTTCTAATTTTATCAGAGTTGATATAATTTATCTTGTTGGGATGTATTTATTGACGACAACTTAATGCCTAAACTCGCGTTGTTTAGGCTTTTAAACCTATACTGCTTAACCCGCCACTTTTTTTGCCTTTACTATCATAAGTCATAGATGCTTTGTTATGACCTTCTAGTAAGCTTGTTTTCATGCGCTCAACTGCGAGTTGAGATTGCGTTATTATTTGACCATTGATTTGGTTTTTTTCTTGGCAAGATGTAAGTAAATGTTCAATGTCTAGCAGCTCTTGCTCTAGGTAACCTGCCGCTTTATCTGTGGCAAACGCACGGCTAACACTAATTTGTTTATCTAGCGCTTGAATTGCGAGTAATATTTGGTTCTTTTTCTCGCTAATTTGTAATAAATCTTTAGGTTGGTGTTGCTGTAAAATATGCTTTTCGTCAATAATTAATTGCTCAAGCTCTTGTAGTTGAAGGTATTGTTGAGAAAGTAATTCTTTTGACTGAGGCGAAGCTGACATATAAGTACCTTTAGATAATAGACACACTTAGAGCCCCGTATTTTGGGGTACAAAGCAAACTAAAGCAAATCAAATTCAAAACTAGCGATACTTGCTGCAAGTTTTTGAGGATCAATTTTATATTCCCCAGCAGCGATTGTTTTTTTCAACTCATCAATTCTTTTCTGATCAATGGTTGGTAAATCAGTTGCTTTCTTTTGTAATTCACCAAGTTGTTTGGCTTGTGGTGTTAAAGAAACAGAGTCATGAGCAGCATGTTTAACGTGCGTATTAGTATTTGCCGTTTGACTTGCCTCTTGTTTAACTTGTGCCTGCTGATTTTGGCTAACTTGAGTTTTGTTGTTCAAGTTATTGATATTTATAGTCATAATATTACCCTACGGTAAGGTGCTCTTTAAAAAAATTTACTTTCTAACCTTGTATCGGCAAACAATGCGATAACTTAAATAAAAAATTAAATATTTGTTAATTATCTTAAAATATAAAATCATCCTGACTAATTTGCAGCTGTACCTTAAAATTATAAGTTAATCGTCACCTGATTAACAGCACTGATTTTGGGCCTTATTACTCGCCCAGAGCGAGAGTTTTCTACCTCAATTTGTTCATGTAGATTTCCAGAGCTAAGCGCCACGCCTTTGGTTTTAATCATGAAGTTTTTATTTTTGGCTATAATGGTTATTGTGTCACCTTTACAAACTAAACAAATATTTCTTCTGGTTATGGGATGATCTGATCCAATTCTTTTTTCTGCTTTACTTCCTAATACCGCGTTTATATCTGTCAATCTTTCACCGCGAATTTTATTTGTTGCAATATATTCAATAGCAATATTTTGTTTGGTTAAAGTAGCCCCTTTTTCTATTGTACTGGTTGCAACAACAACAGCGAACGTTCTTTCTATTTTAGCTGGCAGGTACATTTGCCATGAAGTTGAATCATCACAAGATATTTTAATATTAATATTTCTACGATCAGTATTTTCAGGTATATTTGCTGTCAGAGGAATTTGACAAGGCTTGATAATGATTCTTGGGTCAATATCGGCAATGCTAAAAGAAATTTTGCCCTCAGGTGGCGGTGCTATTTCGTTTTCAAGAAATTTTTTTGCGAATGACTCAATATAAGCGCTATCCCATGTGGTGGCAAAGCTTGCCAATGGGTATAATGCAATAAATGTCATTATAGATAATAAAAAAACGTTAGTTATTCGCATATTTATGCCATTTTCGCTAGGTTAATTCAAATACTCAACTATGCTTAAATTTTAGATAACATAGTTATATATTACATCAGTTCTGTGGTATAAGTTTATTAATACACGTTTTGTTAATGACTTATAAAGCGAAAGCTTGCTGAGTATCAATTTTTTGTCACTTATTTTTACTTATAATAAATACAATCAAGAATTATGCCTTTTCTTCAAATTAATTTAAGATAAAGTGTATGATTATTGATTATAAAAGAGGTTTTTATGGCTGGTATACTAGATGCAGTTAATCAACGAACACAACTTGTTGGTCAAAACAGGCTCGAATTATTACTTTTTAAATTAGTAGGTAGACAACGTTTTGGTATTAATGTTTTTAAAGTACGAGAAGTTTTACAATGTCCTAAGTTAACAATGTTACCAAAGCAAGACCCTTTTATAAAAGGGGTGGCACATATTCGTGGTCAAACTATTTCTATTATTGATATGAGTAAGGCCATTGGCGGACCTGCGATAACGCAAACAGATGATTCATTTATTATTATTGCTGAGTATAACCGTAGTGTGCAAGGTTTTCTTGTTGCGGGTGTTGAGCGTATTGTTACTTTGAGTTGGAAGGATATGATGCCACCACCAGAAGGTGCGGGAAAGTCTAGCTACTTAACCGCAGTAACTGAAATAGATGATCAGATGGTTTCTATTTTAGATGTTGAAAAAATACTGAATGAAATTAACCCTGTGTCAACTGAGTTAAGTGAAGGCGTTGCAGATGAGAGTGTAGGTGTTGGACTTGGTGAGCGTATTATTATGATAGCGGATGATTCAACCGTGGCTCGTAATCAAGTAAAAAGAGCATTAGAGCCTTTAGGTATTAAAATGGCATTGGCAAAAAATGGTCAGGATGCATTAGACCAACTTTTGGCTATTGCTAACACTTGTGAACATAGCATCACTGAAAAAGTTGCCTTGATGGTGTCAGACATTGAAATGCCTGAAATGGATGGTTATACCTTAACGGCTGAAGTTAAAGGAAATGAATTAATGGCTAAAATGCCTGTTATTTTACATACATCATTAAGTGGTGTGTTTAATAATGCGATGGTTGCAAAAGTTGGCGCTGAAGATTTTATTCCTAAATTTCATCCTGATGAATTAGCAACAGCAGTTAAAAAATGGCTGAATCACCCTTAATAAAGGTGGCTATATAAATGATATTAAGTAGGACACAGTAATAGTGCTAGCAAGAGAACTTGATGACAAAAGTTATCATCAAATCAGTGAATTTTTAGAGCAACAATGTGGTATTGTCTTAGGCGAAAATAAACAGTATCTTGTAAAAAGCCGTTTAGCGCCTTTATTGAGCAAATTTGATCTTAATTCTCTTAATGAGTTAGTCACTCGAACTTTGTCTCCTACCGAACGGCAGTTGCGTGCGGCGGTAGTTGATGCCATGACTACTAACGAAACGTTATGGTTTCGTGATGAATACCCATTTAGTTTATTGAAAAATAGTATTTTACCTAAATTTTTAAATAAAAAAACGCCAGTTAAAATTTGGTCAGCAGCAAGTTCTTCAGGGCAAGAGCCTTATTCTATTGCTATGTCTGTTTTAGAGTTTCAAAAAAGTCAGTCGGGTTCTTTTTCAAAAGGTATAGAAGTTGTTGGTACTGATATTTCAGCAACTATGCTTGAGCACTGTAAACGTGGTCAATATGACTCACTTGCTTTAGCGCGTGGTTTATCAGAAGAAAGAAAGCGACAATTTTTTGAAGAAGGTGAAAATGGCATGCTAAAGGTGAAGGACGAAGTGAAAAAAATGGTTACTTTTCGCTCTCTTAATTTACTTAATAGTTATAGTTTAATTGGCAAGTTCGATATTGTTTTCTGTCGAAATGTGCTTATTTATTTTTCGCCAGAAATAAAATCACGCATTTTGAGTCAAATTCATGGCGCTTTAAATGACGGAGGGTATTTGTTTCTAGGTGCATCAGAATCTTTGTCTGGATTAAATGATAATTTTCATATGATTCGCTGCAACCCTGGTATTGTTTATCAGAAAAAATAGCTAATAATAAACTACTCGTATTTATGCTTCGAGTAGTTTACCGCTACTTCCACTAGGCTATTGCCTTGTATATTGTTTAAAATCTCCTATCTTCTTGATGGTTCTCTATTTTTTAATTGAACATCTTGCGTTCATTTGTTTATTTTACGCATATAAAGATCACAATCGTAATATAGCTAGTATGAAAATTTCCTCATTATTTGTTTACTTTTCTGTTTTAAGTATTCTTTCGTTGGCATGGGTTTTGTATGGTATGACGTTAAATATAATTGACGGTGAGTTATTATGGCTATTAGCTTTGACAAAGGTTTTGAACTCCATGCACAAGGCATGCTTTTGCGTGCTAAGCGGGCAGAGGTGATTGCTGGCAATATCGCTAATGCTGACACCCCAGGTTATAAAGCTAAAGGAATGGATTTTCAAAAAGCGATGCAACAAGCAAGTCAACAGCAACAAGCTGGCATGAGTAGAACACACGCTAAGCATTTTGATGTTCGTACTGAATTAAATAATAACGTCGATTTTCGCACGCCAGATCAACCAGATACCGGAGATGGTAATACGGTAGATGTACAAGTGGAACGAAACTTGTATCTAGAAAACTCATTAGAGTACCAAGCGGGCGTTCAATTTTTGAATGGTAAGATAAAAGCCCTGAAAAATGTTATTTCTGGAGGTAGTGCATAATGAGTCTTTTTAACGTATTTACTATTACTGGTAGTGGTATGAGCGCACAATCTACGCGTTTGAATACCACAGCAAGTAACATTGCTAATGCCGACAGTGTTAGTTCAAGTGTTGATGAGGTATACCGTGCCCGTCATCCCGTTTTTGCCGCTGCTATGCAAAAAGCTGCCGATGGACAAGATTCAAATGTTGGCGTACAAGTGTTGGGGATAGTGGAAAGTGATAAGCCACTTAATATTGAATATGCTCCTGAGCACCCTATGGCAGACAAAGAAGGTTATATATATAAGCCTAATGTTAACGTAATAGAAGAGATGACGAATATGATTTCAGCTTCTCGCTCATATCAAACTAATGTGCAATTAGCCGAGTCAGCAAAGAACATGTTAAATAAAACCCTTCAGCTTGGTCAAAGATAATGATTAGCTTGAATTATAAAGAAGTAAACTGTGCCACAAGCATGGCGTTTTTTGTATCTAGGTTACATCAAATGAATGTGCAATTAGCTGAATCAGCCAAAAAACGTGCTGAAAGAGGCTGTTATTTGGCAAATAATTAAAAGGCTGGAAAGATAATGCAATCAGTAATTGGTACTAGCTCACAAAATACTCTCACTCTAGAAGAAAGACAAAAAATAATAAGAGAAGCTTTAGAGAAACAAAACTCTTTAACTCTAGAGGAAAAGCAAGACAAAATAAGAGAGAGTTTAGAGAAGCAACAAATTGAAGAGTCTGATGGAAATCAAGGCATGCTAACTCAAGCCGATTTTTTTTCTTTGTTAACAAAAGAATTAGCCCATCAAGACCCTACTAAGCCTGTAAGTAATAATGAAATGATTTCGCAAATGACTGCATTCTCAACTACGGATGGTGTGCAAAAGTTAAATGATTCTTTTGATTTGTTTGCTAGTTCAATGACCTCAAGTCAGGCATTACAAGCGTCCTCACTAGTTGGGCGAAGTGTGTTAGTAGAGGAGAATATTTTTGGTATGAATGAAGGAGAGGATGTTAAAGGTAAGCTTATTGCAGATAAAGGCGCCAACAACGTTAATATTTATGTAGAAAACTCTATTGGAGAAGTTATTCAAACCGTACCAGTAGGTGATGTTGATGCCGGTGAGTTTGGTTTTACTTGGAATGGTAAAACAATTGATGGAGAAGATGCTCCTGCAGGGGCTTATCGCTTTAGAGTTGTAGGTTTAGTTGAAGGGCAAGCATCTGAACTTGAAGCCATGACTTACCGAAAAGTTGATAGTGTCACGTTAGCTGGCTCAGGCGGCAATATTGTGCTTAACCTTAATGGTGGCACTGCCATGAATTTATCAGACGTGGTTGAAGTGTCAGAAGGTTAGTCAATTAATAGCTGAAAAATACTTCAGCGAACAACGAAAGAATTTTTAAGAGGATTATATTATGTCATTCAATATAGCACTAAGCGGAGTAAACGCCGCACAAAAAGATTTAGATGTAACATCAAACAATATTGCAAACGTTAATACTGTTGGCTTTAAAGAATCCCGTGCTGAATTTGTTGATGTTTATGCATCATCACTTTTATCTTCGGGTAAAACGAAAGTGGGTGATGGTGTATTAACCTCAGAAGTGGCACAACAATTTTCTCAAGGTAGTATTCAGTTTACTAATAACTCACTTGATTTAGCGATAACGGGGAATGGTTTTTTTGCTACTGTACCTGAGCTAGGTTCATTAGAAACATCGTATACACGTGCAGGCCAGTTTAAGTTAAATGATGATAACTTTGTCGTTAATTCATCAGGTGGACATTTGTTAGGCTTTCCTGTTAACTCTGATGGCTCTTCAGCATCAGTCAGTTTAAGTACTGCGGCACCAATAAGAATACCTACGTCATCAGGTGCGCCAACAAAAACCAATGAAGTTGATATTCGAATGAACTTACCCGCGGGTGAAAGTTATATTTCTGATGCACCTGGAAATTTTGATCCAGAAGATCCATTAACATTTAATAACTCAACGTCAATCACCATTTTTGACTCGTTAGGTCAAAGTCATATTATGACTTATTATTTTGTTAAAGATAATCCTGAAACTGCACCTAATCAGTGGATGATGTTTGCCGCTGTTGACGGCAAAGTAATCGATATTGAAGAGGATCCTGTTGTTCAAGCCGCAGCCGAAGCATTAGTGGTTACTGAAACCGCAAATGCGGCTGCAGCTCAAGCAACTTATGACGCAATAGTTTCGCCTACCGCTGCTGATTTAGTGACGCTAAATGCTGCTAAGACAGCACTAGCAGACGCTATTTCACAAACAACCCCTACAGGGGGGAATGTTTCTGGTGGATTAGCGGCGGATGGGGGCGTAAAAGGTGCTCGACTAACGTATGATTCTTCTGGTGACTTTATTAGCCAAGCACCTTCATTAGCCAATGGTGGTATTAGAACAGTTGCGTTCACAGATCACTTACCTAACGGCGCTGATGCAACACAAACAGTGGCTATTGATTTTAACTTAGATCCGTTAGGACCTAATCCAAACGAGCCAACGCAATTTGCTTCTAACTTTGAAGTTACCGCATTAAGCCAAGATGGTTTAGCCGTTGGGCGTTTAACAGGGATTGATATTGGCGCTGATGGTTTAGTAAGAGCAACATACAGTAATGGTACTTCAGAGCCATTATCACGGGTTGTATTAGTTAATTTTGCTAACGAGCAGGGGTTAAAGCAAGTTGGTGGTACGAGTTGGAAAGAAAGTATTGATTCAGGTGAAGCACTGGCGGGTGAAGCGGGCTCGGGTACTTTTGGTACTATTAACTCTTCAGCTCTAGAGCAAGCGAATGTTAACCTAACGACTGAATTGATTGATTTAATTTCTGCTCAACGAAATTTCCAAGCAAACTCAAGAGCATTAGAAGTTGATAATCAACTGAACCAAACAATTTTACAAATTAGATAACGACTTACTACAAAGCTATATTTTTTATAAAACTGTTAGTTTTTAGTGAATACATTGCTGAACTAACAGTTTTTTTATATTGATTATTTCCTCTCTTTTTTACCACAATACCAAACAACGCATCATATACGTCTAGTCAACTTTTGGCATTTTACTTGCATTCAATAAAGTAACGATTTTTATTTTATGGAAACCATTATGGATAAGATGCTTTATGTCGCCATGAGCGGTGCCAAACAAAATATGCAGGCGCTAGCGATTAACGCTAATAACCTCGCCAATGCCAAAACAACTGGTTTTAAGGCTGATTTAGCACAGGCGCGCACTATGCAAGCATTTGGTGAAGGTCAACCTACACGTGTTTTTGCCATGACCGAACGTGCAAGCCAAAATTTTGACTCGGGTTCTTTATTAACAACTGGGCGTTCTCTTGACATCGCTGTGAAAGGTGATGGTTGGTTTGCTGTGCAAACACCTGAATTATTTAATGCCGATACTTTAGGTTTTGGTCAAGGTGAAGCATACAGCAGACAAGGGCATTTGCGTTTAACAGAAGATGGCACATTAGAAACATCTAATGGCGAACTGGTACTAGGTGACAATGGACCGATTATTTTGCCTTTACCTGTAAGTAATATTCAAATTTCTCCTGACGGCACAATTATGGTTCAACCTGAAGGAGCACCAAATAATGCCCTAGAAGAAGTTGGCCGTATTAAATTAGTTAACCCTGATGTTCGCCTAATTGAAAAGGGTGAGGATGGCTTATTTAGACGCAAAGATGGTCAAGTAGAGCTTAGTGATGTGAGCGTGAAAATACAAGGTGGCGCGCTTGAATCAAGCAATGTTAACCCTTTGTCTGAAATGACAGACATGATTGCGTTGCAAAGACAATTTGAAATGCATTTGAAACTGATGAAAACCGCAGAAGAAATTGATGCAAGTAGCTCTTCATTATTAAGGGCATTCTAATGTTTACTTATAGTGACGAAAGCAATCTAAAATTTAGAGGTGATGTATGAACCCAGCATTATGGATCAGTAAAACAGGCTTAGATGCACAAACCAAAGACATTGCAGTTATTTCAAATAATCTCGCGAATGCTAGTACGGTTGGCTTTAAGAAAAGTAGAGCTGTTTTTGAAGATTTACTGTACCAAAACATTAACCAGCCAGGTGGACGTACCGCAGATGATAGTGAAGCACCATCAGGTTTGATGCTAGGTGCAGGTACAAAAGTTGTTGCCACGCAAAAAATTCATACGCAAGGGGATATGTTAACAACAGATAACTCTCTTGACTTGATGATTCAAGGTGAGGGTTTTTTTGAAATTCTAATGCCAGACGGAACGTCAGCGTACAGTCGCAATGGTCAATTCACTACAGATGATGAAGGAAACATTGTTACACCAGGTGCGGGTTATTTATTACAACCCCAAGTCACTATACCTGAAGATGCTATAAGTATTGTTGTGTCACAAGACGGTGAAGTTTCTGTAACGGTTCAAGGGCAAGCAGAACCTGCTGTTATTGGACAAATTAATACCGTTAACTTTGTTAACCCAACAGGACTTGAACCTATTGGACAAAATTTATTCACTGAAACTGGTGTAAGTGGTGCGCCTCAAGAAGGCGTTCCAGGTTTAGAAGGCTATGGCATGATAGTGCAAGGGGCTTTAGAAACGTCGAATGTTAATACCACAGAAGAATTGGTTAATTTAATTGAGTCTCAACGGGTATATGAGATGAATTCAAAAGTGATTTCAGCTGTTGATGAAATGTTAAGTTATATCAATCAACAATTATAATTAATGCTTATATAAATAGTACAAAATTGGCCGTTTGTGTTTTAAAACTAGGCACTTAATTAGTTAGTTAGATTGTACTTGATTCAGGTAAAAGGCAGTGAATTGCCTGAATAACAGATTAAATAAAAGCATAAAGGTTGGAGGCAATTATGAAAAATACGTGTAATAGAATTAGTTTAAATTTAGTTGTAGTTTTATTTATTGCTCAACTTAGTGCGTGTAGTAATACGGTTGAATTAAGCAAGGCATTGCCTAATGATCCTGACTTTGCTCCGATTTTACCTGAAGTTGAAGAAGCGTCGATTATTCCAACAGGCTCTTTATTTAAAGAGAACTATGTCAATAATATTTATTCAGACTCAAAAGCGCATCGAACTGGCGATATTATTTCCGTTATATTGAGTGAAAGCACTCAAGCAAATAAAAATGCAAAAACTGAGTTGAAAAAAGAAAATAATGCGGTTTTAGACCCTATTATTGGTTTGGGTGGAGTTCCTGCATCCATAAGTGGTAAGTCGTTACAGTTTGGTGTTAATCAAAATAATAGCTTCAAAGGAGATTCAAAGTCCGATCAAGGTAACAGCTTAAGTGGTGACATATCTGTGCATGTATTGAAAGTACTTCCTAACGGTAATTTAATGATCCGAGGTGAAAAATGGATCACATTAAATAATGGTGATGAATATATTCGTTTAACAGGCATTATTCGTCCAAAAGATATTAATTCAAATAACACCATTTTATCAACAAAAGTTGCTAATGCGCGTATTCAATATTCGGGAACGGGAAGCTTTGCTGATGCGAACGAGCAAGGTTGGCTAACTAAATTTTTCAGTAGTTCGTGGTGGCCATTATAGGTTTTGGTTTTTATAGCTAATACGTATTATTTTCAAACACACAAATACAAATTTCGCCTATACAGAGTAATATTATGAAAGCAGTCTTAGCAATTATCTTTATTTTACTGACCTTTAACAGTCAGGCTCAGCGTATCAAAGACTTAACTGATGTGGCAGGGGTGCGTTCAAACCAGTTGATTGGTTATGGTCTTGTTGTTGGTTTACCTGGAACAGGTGAGCAAAGCCCATTTACAGAGCAAAGCTTTAAAACCATGTTAAGTAACTTTGGTATTACCATGCCTGAGAATTTAAAACCTAAAATTAAAAATGTAGCTGCTGTTGCTGTGCATGCAGAGTTAAATGCTTTTGCAAAACCTGGGCAAACAATTGATGTTACTGTATCTAGCATGGGTAGTGCACAAAGCTTACGTGGTGGTACCTTGCTACAAACTATGTTGATAGGCCTTGATGGCAATGTTTATGCTGTTGCACAGGGTAGTTTAGTGGTTAGTGGTTTAGGCGCGGGGGGGCTTGATGGCTCTAAAATACTTGTAAATACGCCTACGGTAGGACGCATTGCCAATGGCGCTACTGTTGAACGTGAAATTAAGTCTCCTTTTTCACTGGGCGACTCTATCACATTTAACTTACACAATTCTGATTTTACCACAGCAAAACGTTTAGCAGACACGATTAACAGCCTTATTGCTGGTTCGGCTAAAGCAATTGACGCAACGTCAGTAAAAGTAACGGCACCAAGAGATATTAATGACCGTGTTGGCTTTTTATCAGTATTAGAAAACTTAGAGTTTGAACCCGCATTACCTTCTGCAAAAATCATTGTTAACTCGCGTACTGGTACCATTGTTATTGGTTCAGAAGTACAACTACTTGCCGCTGCAATTACACACGGTGGTATTACGGTAACCATAAATGAAACTCAAAAAGTGTCTCAGCCAGGTGCTTTTGCCGAAGGTGAAACCGTGGTGACCAATGAATCTAGCGTTAATATGACACAAGAAGATGCGCGTATGTTTGTGTTTGAACCAGGCGTGTCTTTAGATACACTCGTCAGAGCCATTAACGAAGTAGGTGCTGGCCCAGGTGATGTAATGGCTATTTTAGAAGCACTCGATCAGGCGGGTGCAATTCGTGGTGAATTGATTGTTATTTAGAGTAAAAATTTAACGGTATAAACTGATGGCTGATAATTTACTTAACACCTCTAATTTTGAACAAGCGCGTAATTCATTAGAATTAACGGGGTTGAATTCTATTCGCCAACAATCTAAAGAATCGGATGGTGAAAGTAAAAAAGCAGCATTACAAGAAGCTGCGCAGCAGTTTGAAGCTATTTTTATGCAAATGCTATTAAAAAGCATGCGTAAAGCCGAAGATGTATTAGAGTCAGATAGTCCATTTAATTCAGAATCAACCAAATTTTATCGTGATATGCATGATCAACAAATGGCGATTGAATTATCTTCTAATGGCTCATTAGGTTTAACTGATCTTATTGTCAGACAACTTGGTGGTGACAGTGACAACTTTACCCCAAGTTCAGTGCTACGAAGTGATGGAAACATTGGCAAAATAAATAATAAACCTTCAAGCGTTAGCTCGAATCAAGAAACATTATCGCTAGATAACAGTCAGATTACTCCATCTAATCCATTTGCCGTTTTTTCAAAAACTACTACTGCATCAGCGTCAAACCCAAATGATGATACTTTTACGCATATTCCTTTTGTGCCGTCAAGGAAAGCAACATTAGAAACAGATGCTAATAAACAGGGTGTCAATTTTTCCACGCCTTCATTTGCTAAGCCAAAAGACTTTGTTAGCGCATTGACTGAGCCTGCAAAAGTTGTTGAAGAAAAAATAGGAGTACCCTTTCAAGTTGTTATCGCACAAGCCGCACTAGAAACAGGGTGGGGAGCAAAAATAATTAAAGATAAACAAGGTGCTAGTTCGCATAATTTGTTCAATATAAAAGCTGATAATCGCTGGGAAGGCGAGCATATTCAAAAGGATACCCTAGAATTTGAACAAGGAGCAATGGTAAAAAAATCAGCACCATTTCGTGCTTATCAATCATTAGACGAAAGTTTTAATGACTACGTTAACTTTCTTACTGATAACGACAGGTATCAAGACGCACTTCAAAATTCTGATAATGTGGAGCGATTTTTGCAAGGTTTACAAAAAGCAGGCTATGCGACCGATCCACAATATGCCGACAAAATAATGGCAACACTTCGTACAGTCTCAAATTTAATCATTAAATAAAACAAATCGTAGCATGCTGCGATAAATGTTGAGGCAATCATTATGTCAGTAAGTTTATACCAAAGCGGCGTGAGTGGCTTGTTAGCAGCGCAACAACAGTTGGCTACTACTGGTAATAACATTGCCAATGTTAATACTGAAGGTTACAACCGACAACGTGCAGAACAAAATGCATCAATGGGGTTAACCAGTGGTAATAATTTCATTGGCTCTGGTACTTACATTCAAGACATTACACGAATATATGATGAATTTTCATATAAAGAGCAAACACTCAGTCAAAGTAATTTAGGCAATGCGGATTTATTAGATACCCGCTTATCACAGCTTGATCAAATCATGAGCACTGCAGGTGGTGCGGTTGTGAATTCTTTAGAGAATTTCTATCAAGCCGTCAATAGTATTGCAGACAACCCCAACGATTCAGGCTTACGTAGCATAGTGCTTAATCAAGCAAATATTTTAAGTAGTGACTTTAATGAGTTAACCAATTCTTTTGGCCAAATGACTGACGCCGTAAACGGTGAAATTACCCAAGTAGCCACGAGAATTTCTGAAATTTCGATTGAATTAGCAAAGTTGAATGAAACAATTTCACATTCTCAAGGCTTAACCGTATCAGGTCAACCTAATGATTTACTTGATAAACGAGATCAACTAATTACTGAGCTAAGTGGTTATACGCGAGTGACTACGGTGGAAGATCAACACGGTGTTCAAACGGTAATGATAGGTCAAGGTACTACGTTAGTGGCAGGAATTACCCCCCTTACCCTGCAAGTTAATGCCGGTGACCCCGATGCAAAAAAGACACAGTTAAGTTTAGTTAGTGGTAGCAGCAGTGTTGCAATTAAAGGGGAAGACTTAGGCGGCTCTTTAGGTGCCAATTTTCAATTTAGAGATGATGATTTAAAACAAATACGTACAGAGATTGATCGTCTAGCAATGGCGATTTCGTCAACATTGAATGACACGCAAGCGAGTGGTTTAGATCTCAACGGTTTACAAGGAGCTAATATTTTTACTGATATAAATACTAATCAGTTACAACAAGGTAGAGTGTCATCTCTTTCTGATAATACTGGCACAACGAGTGCTCAAGTTACTATTAATGATGTGTCATTAGTGCCTACAGACGAATTTGAAATACGTTTTGATGGTACTGATTTTACACTTTACAATTTAACGACAGGCAGTAACGAAAACTTAGGTCCTCCAGGTGGCGGCTCTCCTGCAGGTACACATACACCTACTAATCCAGATTATGGTTTCTCATTTGTTGAAACAGGGGTTCCTGCTAATGGAGACAGGTTTATAGTAGAGCCTACAAAGAACAGTGCTGCATTAATGAAAACAACATTAACTGATGGTAACGCCATTGCTGCTAGCACGGCTATTGCTGTCACGCCAAGTACAAGTAATGTTAGCGATGGCACAATAAAAGTTACTAATGTGATTGATCCTGAAGCGGCCAGAACTTATGACATAACGGTTGATGTATATGAAAGTGTTCCTGGTACTTTTAGTTATCGGGTATATAACAGCACCACACCACCACCTGCGCCGACTATTGCGTCAGGTACTTATGCTGCTGGGGCTAGTGCCACTATTGACATTCCTGCTGGCTCACCCGATTTTCAAATTGAAATTGCAGGAGATCTGGCTGGTGAAGGTGCTAATGCGCGTGAAACATTTACGCTAAATGATGCCTTTGGTGTTGGTAACGGTAACCATGCGGTGGTGATGGCCAAAACACAAGAAAAAGGGGTTACTGACGGAGGTGAAAAAACATTTAGCCAAAGTTTAGCTACTTCAACTGCCGTTGTTGGTGCCAAAGCGAGTAATGCATCATTAGTGGCAGACACAGCTCAGGCCTTATATACACAAGCTTATAACCGAAACCAAGCAACATCTGGCGTTAACCTTGATGAAGAAGCTGCCAATCTTTTGAAATTTCAACAAGCTTATCAAGCGGCATCACAAATAATTTCTACGGCAAATACTATTTTTGACACTATTTTAGCTGCCGTAAGGTAAGGTAAGGAGTTTTTTCATGCGCGTATCAACAGCTCAATTTTATTTTCAAAGTGCTCAAATGATGAGTAATAAATCGTCAGATGTTAATGACCAAATGGCGCATATATCAAGTGGTTTGCGCATACATACGGCTAAAGATGATGCGGTTTCTTATGGCACTTTATCAGGTTTGAAAGATGATTTAGCCAATATTGAGAAATATAAACGCAATATTACTATGGCTGAAAGTGATAACAACTTACAAGAAGTTGTGTTTGCTGATGCGGAATTGGTTTTAAACCGTATTACAGAAGATTTATTGCAAGCCAATAATGGTCGTATGTCTACGGAAGATTTGCAAACGCTAGCAAATCAAGTGAGAGACAGTTTTGACCAATTACTTGATATTTCTAACACGCAAAATGAAAATGGTGATTATATTTTTGCTGGTTTTCAAACTAATTTGCAGCCATTTAGCCAAAAAACTGACGGTTCAGTTGTTTACAGTGGCGATACAGGCATTAACCAATTGCAAATTTCTAAGAACATTACCATACCTACCAACCAAACAGGTGATGCGGCTTTTTTAAAGGTTGACAATGCAATTGGTGATTTTGTCGCTGATTATACAACTAATACTTCTGGGGTCGCGGTTGAAAGTGCCAAAGTTGCTGATCGTAATGTATACAATACAGCGGTTACACCGCATGAATATACCTTCTCATTTGACGCAGTGACTAATGACTTAACCGTAACCGATAGTGGTGGTGGTATTGTTTTTCCTGCTGCTCCTTATACAGCGGGGCAAACAATTACCTTTGACGGTGTTGATGTAACCTTAAGCGGCAATCCGCTGCCGGGTGACAGCTTTGTTATCAGTGAAAAAGAAGAAATTAGTATTTTTGAAACAGTGAGTAGTGCTATTGAATGGATGGAACGCGGCGTTGTGTCAGTTGATCAAGAGCAACATCAAGTAGATTACAGCACCATACTTACTCAGCTTAAATCTTCTTTAAATCATGTCACCTCTAGACGAGTAGATGCAGGTGTTCGTTTGCAAGTTCTTGAAACACAAGAAAATAGACATTTAGACACTGAGCTAGCAACAACGACAAATCGAGGACAAATAGAAGATTTAGATTACGCAAAAGCAATATCAGAATTTGAACAATCTCAAATAGCACTACAAGCTTCGCAACAAATTTTTACTAAGGTACAGGGTTTAACTTTATTCAATTATATTTAAAAAAATGGTGTCATTCATAAAAATGGCATTGTTTATGCTTTTCAATAACAAGTAATACAGGATAACAAATAATTGTCGGCACATTAATAACCGCTGTTATTTGTTATCAGTACAAGTAAAGAGGCTTGCAGCACAAGCTTCTAATAAATAATATTAAAACATTAGGAGTTTATTATGGCTTTATCAGTAGTAACCAATACTGCGTCAATAAATGCACAGCGTAATTTAACAAAATCTGGTGACGGCTTAGCTACGTCAATGCAACGTTTATCTTCTGGTATGCGCATTAACAGCGCTAAAGATGATGCAGCAGGTATGCAAATTGCCAACAGGTTAACCTCACAAGTGAATGGTTTAGGGGTAGCACAGCGAAATGCTAATGACGGTATTTCAATGGCACAAACCGCTGAAGGTGCAATGCAAGAATCTTCTGCTATTTTACAACGTATGCGTGATTTATCATTGCAATCAGCTAACGGTTCAAATGGCGCTGATGATAGAGCGGCACTACAAAAAGAAATGGGGGCTTTACAGCAAGAATTAACCCGTATTTCTGAAACCACTAAGTTTGGTGCTACCAGTTTACTTGACGGTACTTTTGGTACTAAGCAATTTCAGGTGGGTGCTAATGCGAATGAAACCATTAATGTTAGCTTGGGTAATATGGCAGCAGATGCTATTGGTGTTCATGAAATAAAAGGTGCGGGGAATGCATCAAATAACTTAGGTGATGTTCAAACGGTTGCATTAGCAACTAATATGGCGATAGATAGTGATGTTATTAATATTAACGGTGGCGATGTTACCGTTGGTGCAGGCCATGGTGCTGCAACTATTGCTGACAGTATTAATGCTGAAGCGTTAGGGGTTGTTGCAGAAGCAAAACTATCTACAACAATTTCAGGTATTGGCGCTGATAGTATTTCAACTCTGAATATTTCAAAAGGTGGTTCTGTTGTTGATTCTTACGATTTATCAACCTTTGGTGGTGACTCAGAGCGTTTAGCAGAAGAAATGCAAGCTGACGGTTATGATGCTGTTTATGATGAAAGTACTGATACTATTACCTTTAAGGCCACAGATGTTGACGGAATGGAAGCAACAGGTGCTAACGATACAAGTGGCTTTACTATTGGTGGTCAGGCTGTAGCTAGTACAACGGGTTCATTAAGTGTTTCATCTGAACTTAATTTATCATCAGCAAACAAAATAGGGGTTAGTGGTACTACGGCTAATCAAATTTTTGGCACGGGAACTGCTGCTATTGCTTCTACAGGTGGGGCTAGCGCATTAACCAGTATTGAATCACTTGATATTTCAGGTGTAGACTCATCGGGTGCGCAAGATGCTATTAAAGCAATTGATGCTGCACTTGCTCAAATAGACTCGTCTCGAGCGTCTTTGGGTGCTGTTCAAAATCGTTTTTCTCATACAATTAGCAACTTAGCTAATGTTCAAGAGAATGTGTCAGCATCGCGTAGTCGAATTCAGGACACTGATTTTGCGGCCGAAACAGCAACTATGACCAAAAACCAAATATTACAGCAAGCAGGTACTACGATATTGTCACAAGCAAACCAAATACCTCAAGCAGCCGTGAGCCTATTAGGTTAGTTTATTTCGTTATTATCATGAACAATGAATATTGTTCAGAAAGAATATAGTTAAAGGAAACCTAAAAGGTTTCCTTTTTTGTTATGTGATATTTGTATTGTGCCAATCCTTTGACTAATTAAGTTACCTACATAAAAATAAGCTTTTATGCTAACTTGTAATGCCATAGTTTTACATTGTTTTTGTTGTAAGTTATTGTTATATATTTAGATTTTAAATATGGCCTGTTTCTTGATTATAAAATACTCAAGAGGGGCTTCTTTATGTTAATAAGCTTCTAAAGATAACTATTAGGAGATTATTATGGCTTTATCAGTAGTAACTAACATTTCATCGCTTAACGCTCAACGAAATTTAACAAAATCTGGTGATGGTTTAGCAACATCTATGCAACGTTTATCGTCAGGTATGCGTATTAACAGCGCGAAAGACGATGCTGCTGGTATGCAAATAGCCAACCGTTTAACCTCACAAGTAAATGGTTTAGGTGTGGCGCAACGAAATGCTAATGATGGTATTTCAATGGCGCAAACTGCTGAAGGTGCGATGCAAGAATCGTCAAATATATTGCAACGTATGCGTGACTTAGCATTGCAATCAGCGAATGGATCAAATTCTGCTGATGATAGAGAGTCACTACAAAAAGAAATTGGGGCTTTACAGCAAGAGTTGACCCGTATTGCGGAGACCACAAAATTTGGTGCAACTAGTTTGCTTGATGGTAGCTTTGGTACTAAGCAATTTCAAGTAGGGGCTAATGCAAACGAAACCATTAATGTTACTTTAGGTAATATGGCAGCAGATGCCATTGGTGCTCATCAAATTAAGGGCGCGGGTACTGCAGCTGCAGCCAATAGTGTTGGCGATATTGAAGCGTCGCTGTTAGCTGCAAATATGGGAACAACGGGAGATACCTGGAATATAAACGGTACCGATGTTACTTTTTCAAGTGGTAGTGGTGCTTCTCAAATAGCGGCCAATATCAATGATGAGTCTACAGGTGTCACTGCTGAGGCCGTACTAACTACACGTATACAGGGTTTATCAGCTTCTGATGCAGGAATTTTTAATATTTATAAAGAAGGCAGTATTGAAGACACCTTCGACCTTGCCTCTTACGGTGGCGATATGGAGCGCTTAACTGAAGATCTACAAGCAGCAGGGTATAATGCCGTTTTTGATCAAGATTTAAATTCAGGTGCGGGTGGTATAGATGTTACTGCAACGGATATTGATGGTTTTGAAGTAACAGCTTCTGCTGCGGGTACTATACAAATGGGGCCAGCTGGAGGGTTACTCACTTCGGGCGCAGGTGCTTTGTCTCATTCAGCAGAGTTACATTTATCTTCGGCAGAAAAAATTGGTATTTCAGGTAACACTGTCAATGAAATATTAGGACAAGGTTTTAACGGCAATAATATTGCTTCTGCTGGTGGCACAAGTGCTTTAAACTCTGTTGAAGACATTGATATATCAGGTGTTACAGCGGCTAACTCGCAAGCTGCTATTGAAGTTATAGATGCGGCGTTATCGCAAATAGACGAGAATCGTGCCGATTTAGGTGCGGTGCAAAATCGATTTACGCATACCATAAGTAATTTAGCCAACGTACAAGAAAATGTATCGGCCTCTAGAAGCCGAATTCAAGACACTGATTTTGCAAAAGAAACCGCTGAAATGACAAAAAATCAAATTCTACAGCAAGCAGGAACCAGCATATTGTCGCAAGCGAACCAGATACCACAAGCCGCTATCAGCTTATTGGGCGGATAATTTAGATAAATTTAACCATTGTCATGTTTTATCGGGGTTAAACCGTTATGGTTTAGCCCTTTTTTGTGCCTAGTGATATTGTCTTGAGCTTGTATTATCGGCATCTTTTATTTGTATTTAGAAATAAAAATAAATTTATTAAGAGTAACCTGTAATTTTATTTTTATGATAAATGATTATTAAACAATGAGTTGTATTGCTTGTTGTTCGAGAAAGGTGTTTTTTTTAATCTTTTTTATAAAAAAGATTAAAGTTAATTTTTAAGCTGCCGTTAAGGTGTTTAGTGCAGGGCTGCTTTGATTAATTTGTTGGAAATATTATCGATTAATTAACGGCTTCTGGTTAAAACAGCTAACTAAATAATTACATTACGTAATCAGGAGTTTACCATGGCTTTATCAGTAATAACTAATACCTCGTCAATTAATGCGCAACGCAACTTAGGCAAATCAAGCGAAGGGTTACAAACGTCAATGCAACGCTTATCTTCTGGTATGCGTATTAACAGTGCAAAAGATGATGCTGCGGGTATGCAAATTGCTAACCGTCTATCTTCACAAATCAATGGTTTAGGCGTAGCACAACGAAATGCTAATGACGGTATTTCAATGGCACAAACTGCTGAGGGTGCGATGCAAGAATCATCAGCTATCTTACAACGTATGCGTGATTTAGCATTACAATCAGCTAACGGATCAAATGGTGCAGATGACCGTGCAGCCCTTCAAAAAGAAGTAGGTGCTTTGCAACAAGAGCTAACCCGTATTTCTGAAACCACAAAGTTTGGTGCAACAGCATTACTTGATGGCAGCTTTGGTACTAAGCAATTCCAAATTGGTGCTAATGCAAATGAAACCATTAATGTGACTTTAGGTGATATGGCGGCAGATGCTATTGGCGTTAATGAAATCAAAGGTGAAGGTGCTTTATCATCTACAGGTATTGGTGATATGCAAACCGTCGCACTGGCAACTAATATGAATACAACAGGAGATACTCTAAATATTAATGGTAAGGATGTTACTGTTACTGCTGGCGATGGCGCTGCAACAATCGCGGACAGTATTAATGCTGTTGCTGCAGGTGTTACTGCGGTAGCAAGCTTAGAGACAACTATTTCGGGAATTAAAGCGGCTAGTTCATCTACTATTGAAATATCTAAAGGTGGCGCAGCGGTTGATACCTATGACTTAGGTACTTTTGGTGGTGATTCTGCTCGTTTAGCAGAAGAAATGCAAGCTGATGGTTACGATGCCGTATATGATGAAGATACAGATACCATTACCTTTAAAGCAACTGATGTTGATGGTATTGAAGCAACAGGTGCTGGCGATACAAGTGCTTTTACTATTGGTGGTCAAGCCGTTGCCTCTACAACAGGTTCACTAAGTGTTTCTGCAGAGCTTAACTTGTCATCGGCAGATAAAATCGGTGTGACAGGTGCTACAGTGAGTGAAATTCTAGGTACAGGGTCAGCCGCTATTGCTTCTACGGGTGGGTCAAGTGCATTAACAAGTATTGAGTCAATTGATATTTCAGGTGTAGATTCATCAGGCGCTCAAAATGCAATTTTAGCGATTGATGCGGCATTGGCTCAAATCGATTCAAGTCGAGCTGATTTGGGTGCGGTACAAAACCGTTTTTCTCATACTATTAGTAACTTAGCTAACGTTCAAGAGAATGTGTCAGCATCGCGTAGTCGAATTGAAGATACTGATTTTGCTACAGAAACGGCACAAATGACTAAAAACCAAATATTGCAACAAGCAGGTACGTCAATTTTGGCACAGTCTAACCAATTACCACAAGCTGCATTAAGCCTTATTGGTTAATACAGTATAGGTTCAGGTTCAACCTAAGTATGAAAAAGGAAGGAGCCAAAACTCCTTCCTTTTTGTGTTTTGATAAAGTAGCCACGATAATTTATACTGATTATTGGTGTATATATCTATTATAAAAGCCGTGGTGTAATGTAAAACAAGGAGCATGCAATGAATGTTATCCAAAATGTTAATGAGCTAGGGTCATCAGGCTTAGCGTCTGAATATAAGCGTACTAGTGATACCATTACACACAGTAATGCGGCTGATAACCAAGCTGAAGAAGTCATTACAGAAGATCAGCAAGTTAAAGTTATTCAAAGTTCAGCAGAAGGTGCAGCTGATCAACCATTAACGGCTGAACAGTTAGATAAAGTGGCGCAACAATTGCAAGATTTTGTTGGGGATTTAAATCGAAACATAGAGTTTTCAGTTGATGAAGATTCAGGTCGAGACGTTATTAAAGTAATAGACAAAGACTCGGGTGATTTACTTAAACAATATCCCTCAGAAGAAGTACTAACTTTAGTGTCTAAATTATCAGACATGGTTGGTGGTTTTATTGATGCGAAAGTCTAGTTTTTAGTGAAGTTTAACTATTAAATTCAGTATTTTATTAATGTTATAAATTAAAAGAGAGGTTAACATGGCAGGTATTTCATTTACAGGGATAGGCTCTGGCCTCGAAGTGTCTAAAATAGTTGATGCCATTGTTAATTCTGAAAAAGTACCTTATGAATCTCGAATAGCTAGTTTACAAGGCGCGTATACTACAGATATTTCAGCTGTTGGTGCATTAAAATCAGCATTAGAAGCAGTTACTGCTTCATTTGAAAGTCTTGGTGATATTGATAAATATCAAAATCGTACTGCAAGTGGTAGGGATGATTTTGTTAGCCTTAGTTCAGATAAAGATGCTGAAGTTGGTCAATATTCGGTTCAAGTTGAAGCGCTAGCGACCCAGCATAAATTAATGTCTTCTGCTATTGATGGCGATGAAGCGGTAGGAGAAGGTACGCTTTCTATAACCTCTGGTGATAATTCGTTTGATGTATTAGTGTCTGATACTGCAACGTTAAGTGATATTCGTGATGCGATAAACGACAGCGCAGAAAACTCTTCCGTTAGTGCCACTATTATTACCGATAGCTCAGGTCAACACTTAGTTTTAAATAGTAAGAATACAGGCTTAGACAATGCTATTACTATTACCGCTTCAGAAGAGAGTAATCAATTAAAGTCAACCGCAGGTTTTGCTTCATCAGACACGTTTGGCTCAGGTACGTTATCTTTTGGGTCTGATGGCAATAACTTTGACATTGCTATAGGTGCTACAGATACTTTGTCAGATATAGTAACGGCTATTAATGAAAGTGAAGATAATACCTCCGTTGTTGCCAGAGTAGTTACTGATGCTACAGGGCAGCATTTAGTTTTTAACTCTATTGAGCCAGGCAGTGCCAATGCTGTTACGGTTACTGCGGCTGATGACGATGGTAATAATGCCGATGCAGCAGGAATTTCTCAGTTTGCCTCTGCCAATATGGACACCCCGAGTGTAACTAACGATGATAATTCGGGCTTGTCTCGTTTGACCGCTGCAGCTAATAATAAGTTAACCTCTGTTAATGGTTTTACTTCAACCGATACCGTTGGCTCAGGCACATTATCATTTAGTTCTGATGGGAATAGCTTTGATGTAGCAATTGGTACGTATGATACGTTAAAAGATATTATGTCAGCGATTAATGAGAACAGTGAAAACACTTCTATTAAAGCTAGCATCGTCAATGATGCTTCAGGCGACCACTTGGTATTCAGTAGTAGGCAGTCAGGTGATGCTCATGCCATTACGGTAACCGCACTAGATGATGATGGTAATGATAATGATATGACGGGTATCTCACAGTTTAACTCTGTTAATCAAACCGCCACCACGAATATTGAAAACATGTCAGAAATTGACAAAGCTACCGATGCTAAAATTACAATTGATGGCACAATCTCTGTTACCAGTAGTTCTAATACTTTTGACTCTGTTATCGACGGTATCACTATTACAGCAAACAAAGTACATGATGTTGACGATGACATTAGTAATATAGCGATTAAAGAAGATAACAGTAATATAGCCGCAGGCATTAATACTTTTATTGAAAGTTTTAATGCGTTGGTTGATTTAAGTGCACAGCTCGGCAAGTCGGGGTTAAATGAGAATGGAGAATTTGAAAATGCAGGGGTTTTAGCTGGTGACTCTATGCTTCGTGGTGTTATGACTAAAATACGTAGCCAATTTAACAAAGCATTTGACTCAGGTAATGATACAACGTTAACGCTATCTCAGTTAGGTATTCGTACCGAACGTGACGGAAAGTTGTCTTTTGAAAAAGAGACCTTAAATGATTTATTGGAAGAATCACCCGATAGAGTGCAAACTTTTTTCCTAGGTGCCGATGGTGATAATGGCTTTGTTAATGACATGGATACTTTTGTCGGTTTTTATACTGATTCTGGTGGTGCAATTGATCAACGAATTACAGGTAAAAATAACCAAATAGACAACTTAACGAGCGATCTTGAAAGTTTTCAATTAAAAATGGCATCGCTAGAGGCTAGGTTACTTTCACAATACAATGCGATGGATCTTATGGTATCTCAAATGAACTCAACCAGTTCATATTTGTTATCTCAGTTAGAGAATATGCCTGGTGTAGTGAAAAAAGATAGCTAATTTAATAAGCGATTAAAAAAATATGTTGCAGGGGCGAGTACAGCTTTATTTAAGAAGAATTGCACTCGCCCCTGTTTATTCTTAATTCCATAGAAATAGTCCCTCTATTTTTATTAATATGTTCTTCCTCATGAATAAAACCCGTATTAAGTTCAGTAGTATAGCCCTGTGTAGCGAGTAAATAGAATAAAACTGTATTATACTTGGCGTTGTTATTGCTTGGTATATTATTTAGAACTATGTAAAACTGTCATATAAATTCTAATTCTCAGCAATAACTTGATTTTATTTTATTGTGGCGATCTATTCTCCCAATTATTGAGTCATTAAAAATAATAACTAGTAATGCTTAAAACTTATAAATTGGAGATGTTAATGGAAGACCAATTAATTACCATTCAAAAAATGCTAATGGAAGCAACGTTAGTTGCTAATCTTGATGCGTTGAAAGTGTATATACCTGAAATATATAAAGAATTTAAGGGTTATCAGCCAAAAAATGCAGGTGTCGCTATTGATGAAAATGGACAGATTAATTTATTTAATAATGACTCATTTGTTTACGATGATGCTAAAGAATTTGCAAAACAACAGGTTGATTTATTTATAAAAGACCCCGCTATGATGACTTATACTTTAGATCATCAAGAAGATAAGGATATATTGTTTGAACATGGTCATGTTTTAAAGAAAATATTACATAAACGGCAAAGTGACGTAAAAGAAACATTAAAAAGACCAATAGATGAAGATAAAATAGACTGTATTTGTATGATTGGTTCAGGTTTAGGGTTTCAAATAGAAGCGCTATTTAGTCAAAAAAATGTCATTAATTTCTTTCTTTGTGAACCTTCTAAAGATGTTTTTTATGCCATGCTACATTGTATTGAACTAAGACCTATTATTGAAAAGTGTATTTCTCTTGGTGGCACGTTTACCGTTCGAGTTGGAGGTTCACCTGCTGGTATCGTTAATGCTATTTCTAATATGCTTCATCAACAAGGGCATTTTAACTTAAGTAGAATGTTCTTTTTTCGCCACTATTTAAGTGACACAACTGCTGACACGGTAAAACTTATTCGTGAAATAGGCCATCGTTGGGGAGCAGGTTGGGGGTTTATGGAAGATGAAATTATTAGCATTTCTCATACGCTCACTAATATTCAAGCAGGTTATAAAATTTGTAAAAAACAAGACTTAAATAATAATGAAATAGCAACCAAACCTGTTTTTATTGTTGCCAATGGACCATCGTTTGATGAGTCTGTTGATTTTTTACAAAAAAACGCAGATAACATTATTATTGTTAGTTGTGGTACAGGGTTAAAAGCATTACTAAAAAATAATATTAAGCCTGATATTCATATTGAAATGGAGCGTACTGCTGCATTATTACCTTATATAGATGTTATTGAAAAGCAGCAAGAAAACTCAGATATAAAGTTGAAAGATATTCAGATTATTGCGCTTAATACCGTTTACACTGAATTATTAAATCGCTTTAAAAATCCCTTACTTTTAACCAAGCTAAATGATGCTGGTGGTAAACTTATTCAGCAATATGATAAGTTAAATATGTATGCAGCACCTGATTACAGTAATCCAACCGTGAGTAATACCGCGTTAGCGGTTGTTTCATCTCTTGGGTTTAAAAATGTTTATCTTGTTGGCGTTGATTTAGGCTACAAAAGCAGTGAACATCATCATTCAAAAGACAGTATTTATTATGATGATGCATTTGATAACTTTAATGAGTCTGTGATTGCGAATGAAAATATGCAAGTTGAAGGTAATTTTTGTGAATCTGTTTATACCACCGACATTTTAGATATGTCTCGTGCTAATATTGAGATGCTGTTACAAAGTAATCCTGACTTAACTGTGTATAACTGTTCTGACGGAGCAAAAATTAAAGGATGCGCGCCTCAGCCTTTATCTGAGCTTAATGAGTTTTCTGACTTTGAAAATAAAGCGTTGGCATTAGAACCACTTTTAAACTCTTCTTTTGATAATAAACAATTTACAGTTAAAAAATTAGATCGCGCTATATCAACGTCATTTAAAGAAGTGAAGGTGATACTTGAACAGTTGATGAAATTTGTTAATGGAAAAATTGAGAACAGAAATGATTTATCAGAAGCTTTCCATTTACAAAATAAATTATTAATGACTCTTAAAGCGCGTGATGAATATAAAGTTAGTTATTGGTTGATGCAAGGTACCTTCAGGTATTTTCAAGCGTACATTATGACTAATTGTTATTATTATGATGATCCCACAGAGCAAAAAGATTTTATAACCTTTAGTTTGAAAGAGCTTCGCAGACACATTAATACTTTATATCAAGAGTTGGTTTCTTCTTATAATAAACCTTCAAAGGCGTAATTTAAAAGTAGTTAACATAACCATATTATGATGAATTGTATTTTTATACTCTTCATCATAAGCCATTATTAAAGTGTTTTTATAAGCTTTTTGGTGTGATTCATTCCTTACATTTTTAACAAAAGTGAAATGATAAAAATTATGAAATATTTTGATTATTATAAAGAAAAAGCGACCGATGAGAGTTTAACAACAACAGAAAAATGTGGTCGTTATTTAAAACAAAGTGATGATGAGCTCAATATTTTTGATGATGTTTGTTCCAAGCTACCTGCGTTGACTCAAGAAGGTACTCTTATTATTGATATTGGGTGCGGTTGTTCTGACCCAGTAAAAAAGCTCATTAATAATAGTCATAGTTACAAAAATAACTTGGTATTGGTTGATAGTTTAGAAATGCTATCGTTATTGCCAGATGCTGATAATATAACTAAAGTTGATATTAAATTTCCCGATAAGTCTTTTGTGGAAGCATATCAAAGTAAAGCCGATGCGATTATTGTTTACAGTGTGTTTCATTGCGTGTATCTCGAAAATGATTTTATTATGTTTGTCGACTCTTTAGTCAAACTTTTAAAAAGTGGCGGTACCTTATTACTGGCAGATCTACCGAATGCGACGAAAAAGAAACGTTTTTTGTCGTCAGAGCAAGGAAAATCATTTCATCAAAATTGGAATGGTGGAGAGGAACTTCCCGAGGTTAATTGGAATCAATTTGAAGCAGGCTGTTTAGATGATTCTTTAGTGATTATGTTATTGATGCGCTATCGTCAAATGGGTTATGAAACCTATCTTGTACCACAAAGTAAGCAGTTGCCTTTTTCTAATACGCGTGAAGATATACTGATTAGGAAGTGGTAATGAATGACGTTTGGATGTGGCCTAAAACTGAAATTAATAATACAACGGTTACAGATAACAATGCGGTATTAACAGAAATTGAACAATATTTTTCAGCTTTATATGCGCCTTATAAAGTAGTTTACTTTTCACGAGCGAGAGTTGCTATTATGGCTATATCTGCAGTTCGGGAATTATCAAGACCCCAGCTAACTTTTGTTCAACCATTTTCTTCTCATTGTGTACTTTCTGCCATATCCTACCAAAGCACGCCAACAACCGTTAGTTTGGAACAATCTACTCAGCAAATTATTTATCATCAGTGGGGTAATAAAACGAAAACTAATCAGCAGGTTTATCAAAATGTATTGATTGAGGATGCGGTAGATTCGTTTATTTTAACAAATGACAAGAGTGAATTATTTCCAAATGATGCGCCCTTTTGTGTTATTTCTTTACCTAAAATTTTACCTGTCTCTGTAGGTTCTATTGTTATTTGTCAACAGGATGATGATTATCAACAGCTAATCAAGCAACGGTTGATTATGGCGCAAGACATTGGCTCGTTTATAAGTCATATTGATATTTCAGCATTTAAAGAAGCTACACTACAAGCAAAGCCAACGCTAGTTCCCGTGATTGATACAGGTATTCAAACATTAGTTGAGAATACTTCAAATAAAATACAGTCAAACTTACTTAGTATTAAAATGATATTTCCAGAGCTAGCAATAACGATTACTGATTCGGCAAAAAGGCTACCTTCTAACGTCATTATTTCAACATCAAAATATAAAGAAGAAGAGTTATATAAGCGAGCACCGTTTAATGTTATAGAAAAACAGCGAACCTATTATAATTATCAAGAACAATGTTGTGAAAAAGTTTGGTTATTACCTTGTCATTGCCAAGCTGGCTGGTAAGGATACTTATGTTGAATAATGCAACGTTATTTAAAAGTTTAGTTGGAAGTGTATTTTCACAAGCGGCATATTTAGATGATAATATGGCAGATTGGCAACGAGTGCTTTCCTTAAGTGAAAACGCTTCTACAGAATATTTAACTTCAACAATTTATTACCATACCGCTTACCTTGTAACGGCAGAAAATCACTCTTTTGTGATTTACGAAAATCAAGTACCTGTAGCAATTTGGCCTTTAACTTTATATAAAAGAGATAATATTGTTACTTTGCAAAGTAGTTGTAAAAATATTATTCCGCCATTATTTGTTGAAGGAACGAGTAAAAAAATAATTAAAAAGATCTATCAACAGTGTTTTCAATTATTAAAATCTTTTAGTTTGAACAGTCAGAACAATATAGCATTATCTTATAGTCCTATTGATGATATTTTATGGCAACGTATCTTTTCACCTGTTATCAAAGAAATTAATTATCAACAATATTTAATTGCAGATATTAGCGGTCAAATTACCGAGATTAAAAAAATGTTCAGAAAAAGTTACCGCTCGTTAATTAATAAAGGTGAGAAATTGTGGAATGCTCAACTTCATACAACCATGTCTGATAATTTATTAAATCAATTCAGAGCATTTCATATTAAAACTTCAGGTAAAGACACCCGACCATTAACTACTTGGAAAATTCAGCAAGCTATGGTGAATGATGGTGAAGCATTTTGTATTACGCTGCATGATAAAGATGATTATTTAGTTGGCATAGCACTATTTAATCTCAGTCCTTTACAAGCTTCATACAGTGTTGGCGTTTATGAGCGAAGTTTATTTGATTTGCCTCTGGGTCATGTAATTCAGTTTAAAGCTATTGAGTATATGAAAGCACTTGGAATTACGCGATATTTCTTAGGTAATCGCCATCATTTGTTTGAGAAAAATACGCCGACAGAAAAAGAAAATTCCATCGGCTTTTTTAAAGAGGGTTTCAGTAATAGTATTTATATTGAGGCTAATGCATGTTTGATTTTTGGTTGAATGTTACAAATACTCGCAATCAACAAGATAGAAGAGCTACCTCTTAGCCGTTATTTTGTATGAAATACTGGTTATTTAGAATATATCTGGAACATATATTTCACCTCGCCAGCCTAGTTCGTGTAAATTAGCTTTTATTTCTTGATAAAATGAAGATGAAATAATAATTAACATATCTCTGTCCTGATTATTCTTTACTAATTTTTTTATCACCGTCGGTGCAAATTCAACCGCTTTGTCAAAACCACAATAAAATTTTCCTGCTTTGTCTGCATTACCGTCTACAATATTTACTGGTTTTATTTTGGCGCTTGATATTAACGATATACCACAAGTGCCTGCACCCCATAAAATAGTTTTTTTCTGTTTGGTTATCGTATTAATATATTTAAATATCATTTCGTTATTTTTTTGCATATCGGCCATGTTATTCGGTAAAGAAGGCTGTTCTGTGTCATTTGAGTACTTTGTAAATGCGGTTATTAAATTACCTGCGCTGGTGACAGTGCTTGATTTTTTATACCAACCGTACAGCTTTGCTAATTTTACTAGAGAGAATTCTGAAAAAACATGAATGTGTTCTATATGAAAAGCTATGGTTGAATTATTTTCTATGCCCCAATCTAAGCTGGGCGTTTCAATAATCAGTTGTGTTTTGTTAGAGCTGATTAAATTTGTTGCCTTAAAAAAATCTTCAAAATCAAATATATGCTCGATCACATGACGTGAATATATCAGATCGAATGTTTTATTGAATGATTCAATCGCATTAACAGTAAAAAATTCAGTATAAATGTTTAAGCCTTTATCTCTTGCTTCCTTGGCAGCATCAATATTTGGTTCAAACCCGACGGCATTATTAACTGAAAACACATTTTTTAGAGCGGCTAACATTTCACCACTTGAAGAGCCTACTTCTAATATTGAAGAAGTGATTTGTGTAGTCAGCGGTAATTGCTTAATAAAATGCAGGAAATCATCTCTAAAAGTTGTGCCAATATTACTGGCTGGCGGTGTGTAGTAATGATGAGAATAGATGTTTTCTAATATACGTTGATTGTCTCCTAGCTGGTAAACATGCGAACAATCACTACACCTTTGGTAATATAAATCAACAGTATAAGGTGGTGGGATAATAGTAGGATCAGGTACAGGATGCTGGTAAATAGGACTATTTTCTAATGTTAAGCATGGTTTTGTATTTTTTGAATGACAAACAGGGCAATTCATAGTTAACCTTTAAATTAATTATTTAAGTTCACGAATAAGCATAAATGCTTCAGCATAATTTACACCAACACTTGAGCCTCTAACTGCTGCTAATGCTGTTATGGCTTCTTTTGAACGTGAATGAGGATAAGGTCTCATTTCTTTAGCATATATATCGAGTAAATTATTTTTATCGACCACGTGTTTTGTAATGTCGATAAAACAGGAAGGTAAAAAGTAATTTGTTGAACTTTGTATGCCCCATTCAGTGCTTGAGTTTACTTCAAATGTGTAAATACTCGCAATATGACGATTAGGTTGTGGCCTATTCGCAGTCATAACGGCTTGATGAACAATTTGATGATCTATATTTAAATCGCCATAGTGATGAGTATAAATAATATCAGGGGATAATTGACTTAAGACTGATTCAATGGCTTGTACAATCTCAATTAGCGGAATTTTATCCATACTATTGTCAGGAAAGTTGAAAAAATATTGTTTGGCAGACAAATACTTGCCTGCTGCATGTGCCATTTCATTTCGCTCGTTTGCATCAATGTCCTCCGAGTTTTCTCTTGCCGAAACACCGTCAGTCATATAAATAATATGAATTGTATCATTGTCAGCTTTATGTTTTGCCAAGGTGCCCCCGCAACCTATTGCTTCATCATCAGGGTGTGCGACAATCACAAGTATATTTTTATTCATCAATATGCTCCCATGCTAATGCCGTACCAAATTCAATATTACAACGCACTTTTTTACCTAAAATTTCATTATAATAGTTTGGTGACAAACCAAAACCAGGTCTAATAATGCGGGTGTTTTTGTCAGATAAAATGTCACCAGCCTGCATGGCTTTTGTAACGTAAATAGATCTACCGTGATGTTTTCCAGGCCTGTTAACATTATTGAAAATATCTTTATTACCTAAGGCCAACCAAGTTGATTTAGTGTCGGCTACGAGTGAGCTTAACTCTTTCGGTATGAGTGAAAAAGCCGCATCAGGCCCACCTAATGCTCTGTCTAAGGTGAAGTGTTTTTCTATGATACTAGCGCCCATTGCTACTGCTGTAATAGCGGGGATGTTGGTTAAACTATGATCGGATAAGCCATAGGGTATACCAAGGGAAGCAAGCTCATTTATAGCTAATAAGTTCATTTGTTCGAAACTTGAAGGATAAGCGCTCACACAATGAAGAATAGCAATGTCAGTACTGCCATGCTCTTTTAAAAAAGCGATGCTTTGCTTTATTTCATCTAATGTTGCAATACCTGTTGACATTATTACGGGTTTTCTCGTTTGTGCAACCGCTTTTAATAGAGCAAAATCTTGAATTTCAAAAGACGCTATTTTATATAGAGGGCAATTAAATGTTTCTAATAATTGCACTGATGTTTCATCAAATGGCGAGCTAAATATCATAATGTTATGTTTTTTAGCATGTTCAAATAGCATGCCTGTCCACTCTATGGGCATCGCAATATCTTTATACAATTGATAATAACTTTGTCCTTTCCATAACTCGTCTTGAATAATAAATTCTGGTTTATCACACTCAATTGTTAGTGAGTCAGCAGTATATGTTTGAATTTTTATAGCATCAGCGCCGCATTCTGCTGCTTTTTCAATTATTTTTTTAGCGATTGAAAGGTCACACAAGTGATTATTTGACATTTCGGCAATGATAAAAGGCTTTGTTTTCGATGAAATATTAATGTTATTTAAGTTCATTTGTGAGCGTGTCTTATATCAAAGTGAATAAAAGGTATATTAACCTTGTCGGCAAATAGGCCATCAGTTGTATGATCATCACCAACCATAACAGGTTTGCTACAAGGGTGTTGTTTAGTTATTTTATCAAAAGCATAACGATTAGGTTTTAATTGCTCAGGTATTTTCGATGAACAGATCACAAAAGTTACCCAATCAGGTAATCCTAAACGTTTAAGTTTAGTTGTTTGCACTTGCACTGGTCCATTGGTTACAACAAATACTTTTTTACTTTTTAAGTGTGTTTTTATCAAAGGTACTAAACTATCTGCTTGTTTTATATAGCGACCATCATGGGCAGAATAACTTGCTAACATAACAGGGAGTAAAGTGTTTGGTAACTGGTATTTTGCTAAAGCATCATTAAATAATTTGTTGTATTTATTACCTTTTATTTCTTTAAGGTTTAATAAATAATCTGCAAAATCAATGAGTGGTAACGAGCATTCTTTTTTTAATGCTGTGGTAATATCTTCAAAAGCACCGCGATCAAAGTCTTGCTGTGAGAATATGGTGTTGTCTAAATCAAAAATAACTTCATTAAATGGAGTTAATTGTTCAAATAGTTGTTCAACTAACATGAGTAGTGTTGCCAATAGCGAATGAATTTTTTATTTGTTATTGCGTCAAGCTGTGGCAGCTTTATGGTTTCTTTTGCCCATGATTTTAGGGTTAAATCAATAATATCAAAACCTGCTAATGTAGAAAACATTAAGCTTCCTGAAAAACGAGGATTAATCTCTATTAGATGAGGTATGTTATTTTTGTCTAACATTATTTGGATATTAATAGCGCCTGTAAAGCTGAAAACCTCACAGCATTTTCTAGCCAGCGATAGTACGAATTTATTTTGCTCAATTTCTCCTATGCGTGATACCCCTGCGGTTTCAAGTCGCTTTCTGGCTACCCCAAACAACCACTGTGATTCATTATCAGTGAGCACATCTACAGTATACTCAACTCCTTGAATCACTTTTTGTATTACCCCTTCTTTTCTAGAAAAATAAGGTATTAATTCATCATCTTCAATATAAAAAATTCCTTTGCTACCTCGACCATAATCAGGTTTATATATTGCGGGGGCATGTTGAGTTAACGGTGCTACAGGAAGCCCGTTTTCTTGACAATAGTTTTGAAACTTTACTTTACTTGTACAAGTTACTATTGCTTCTTTTGGGCTCAATATAAGTTTATCAGCGACACTGTTGAGCAATTCAGCGTGTTGACATAACAATATTAATTCTTCATCTATAAAAGGAATATAGCAATCAAATTTATTATTGAGTTTATTAATAAAAGGAATGAATTCAATTGAATTGCAAAGTGGTGATAAATAAAATTCATCACAAACACTATTGGCGAGCGCATAACTATGTTCATTTGCATCGATGCCAATGACATAATGTCCTAGGCTTCTAATGTGTTTAATTATTTCGGTTGCTGCGGATGAACCTGCAGCACTTATTAATATTCTCATTTAATTTCTCGCAGAATGTTCTTATTCATACTTCATGTTGATATTGGTTGATGTTGCTTCCATAGGAATTGATTGATAGTTTTCCACATTTAACTGGTAAGTAGTAGCGGACGTTTTATGAAAACCTGCGAGTGAAAAAACTTTATGGGATGGAAAATTATCAGTCGCTACGGTAGCTAAATAAAGTGCCGATTTTGTTAAGGTGCTTAGCTGCTTTAATGCGTTTACGGCATACCCACACCCCTGACTTTCAGGCGCTATGAGAATAGATATTTCGTATGTATCTACACTGTAGTTAGTTTTGTTTATTTTATCGAGTCGTAATAAACCGACTGTTTGACCAACATGATTATCAAGTAAATATAGCCTTCTATTTGAGTCAAGCATACAAGCCTTATACCATTGACTATGCTCTTCCCATGTCGGTGTGTTTGGGTTAATAAAATGTTTTCTGATAGCTTTGTTTGACTGCCAATGATAGATTAATTGGCAATCGTTACTTGTCGCTATTCTAAATGTAATAGGTGCAGTGTTAGGTGGGGATGTTGTTAAAAGATCTGCTACTATTTTATTAGCGATACGATTAGCTCCTTTTGCATCACACACGTTAATACAAGCATCCGACATTTTTTTATAAAGTTTCTTGTCATTAAGTAAAGCATGAAGCGCTGTGTTTATAACATCAATGGTAATCTTTTCATGCCAACCTAAGTTAATTATTGCGTCAGCCTTTGATAAATTATTCGCAATGACTTGCTGATTTTGAGCATTTATTGTTGTTAAACAGGGTAAGCCTAAACAGCAACGCTCCCACGCCGTGCCGCCACATGCACCAATTGCTATATCTGCAACTAACATTAAATTAGCCATGTTTTGGCTGTTGATAATTATATTTATCCAAGGACGTTGACGACAAAAGGTCGTTAGCAATGGTAAATGTTTGGATTGACCAGAAATAACAAGCGTTGCGGAAATATTTGGAGATATTACCTTTATTTGTTCAATGGCAAGAAGTGCTAATTGAGATAAATTATTAGGATCTGTACCGCCCATAGAGACAAGAATGTTGGTTTTAGTGTTGGCTAATGTATTTATATATCTTTGCCGATGTTGTAGTGCTTTTGATTGTAATATGGCGAATTCTTCTCTAAGTAGAATAAACTTCTCCCCTAGAAATAAATGGCTGTTTGCAGGAACTAATAGTGCGTAAGCTTGATGATTAATATTAAATGTTTGATCAAGTAAAAAGTCACAGATATGTTTACGGTTAGCTAGATCATCGATAACGAGAAGTTTTTGATAATAAGGCTTCAATAATTGTTGCCATTGATGGTCTATGGCGTAGTGATCAATAACGAGTAGATCTATGTTCGGTAAATCCCTGAGGTGTTCAATACACCCTTGGGCGTCTTGTTCAAAGCTAGCACCTAACCAAGTATTTGTTTGTTCAGTAACCAATGCTTGTTTAAGCATTGGTAAAATAAATAATTTAAAATTAGTTTCAGGTATTAGGTGATTGATGTTTCCTTCGTGATCGCGACAGATAAAAGTGATTAGCAGGTGTTCATCATTGCTTGGCTTTACCTTAGATGATAACGAGTTTTGCTGTTTGGAATATGCTTGCGCAAAAGCATGTGCTAAGGTTAAGCACCTCATCACATGACCATAACCAATAATCGTAGAGCTATCTACACGAAAGGCGATATGCATAAATTAACTTTTACTTTGTTTGAGGATCTTTTCATTTTAATTTTTAACTCTAAGTAGATTAATAGAAATAATAATTAACGTACCTTAAATACAGGCTCTAATAATTCGCCTTTAAAAATAGAATCGAAATTTTTGTTGTTAATGGTGTTAGCTAACAAGGGGAGGACTTCTTCATAAGCTGATAATAGTGCATCAATATCCGTTGATTTATGTGCATAGCTTAAATTATGCCCACCACCGATTAAAAACCCTCTTGCGGCCATTTCTTGTAAAAATAATGACTTTAACTGTATGGCGCTATAATCACCTTGTGCACCAATATTTAAGAATGACCAAGCTGCATGGCCAGACAAACTTAACCATGAATTAGCATTTAAGGCGCTTATTTGTTCGGCTAAACCCGTTTGCAGTTTTTTCCCCATTGCGGACAAGTGGGCAACAACATCATTTTGCTCCATAAATTCAATGGTTGCTTTGGCTGCGGCAAGGGATAAGGTTTCACCTGCAAAGGTGCCAGAAAAGAATATATCTTCCATTAGCATCATAATATCTTTGCGCCCAACAACCGCGGATATGGGGTAACCGTTTGCCATACCTTTACCAAACGTGGCTAAATCAGGTGTAATACCAAACAATTTTTGTGCACCACCTAAGTGGTAACGAAAGCCTGTTATCGTTTCATCAAAAATTAATACAGCTCCATTTTTTTTACAGAGGGTTTGAACTTCAAGTAAAAAATTATGTTCGGGAAAATTAATATTCATGGGTTCTAGCATAACGGCCGCAACTTTATTACGTTGTTGTTCAAATATTTGTTTTAATGAGGCAATGTCATTGTATTTAAATGTATGGGTTAATGACTTAGTACTTTCTGGAACACCTAAGTCTCGAGTGGTTGAGCCAATATACCAATCTTGCCAGCCGTGATATCCGCATACAGCCACATGTTCTTTTTTAGTGTAGGCACGGGCAAGGCGAATAGCGGCTGAAGTGGCATCACTGCCATTTTTACCAAAGCGAACCATGTCGGCACAAGGGATTAATTCAACAAGCTTTTCTGCTACGTCCATTTCTAGTTTGTGTGGTAGAGAAAAGGTAACACCTGACTTTATTTGTTCAATCACAGCTTTATCTACTGCTGGATGACAATAACCTAAAGAAACCGATAATAACCCACTAACAAAATCAGTATATTGATTGTCGTCAGCATCCCATACTTGGCAACCTTGTCCGCGTTTAATAAATAAAGGAGAAACATGTTTGGGGTAAGCAATACGGCTTTTACTAAAGGTTTGGGAGCCTAAAGGTATTGTTTTTTCAGCACGTTTAAGCCATTGTGATGATTGATGATAAGAACGTGTCATAGTGTTTTTCCTACATGGCTTTGGTTATGGGGTGCTTGATTATCTATTTTTTGATCTGCCAACTCTGATTTTTTAAATCCTTCGTTACGCATAATGTGTTGATTTATTTCTGATAATTCAGGCTGTTTTGTTATTAAGTCTAGTATATCGGTTAGTGTAAAGTTTGAATTACTTGGATATAATGCTTGATATATTTTAGTGACAAAACTGAAGTCTTTTGGCTCATCTACCGTCCAACGGTAATGAGATAGGTCTGGTTGGTGAATATAGTTTGCTTGAGTAAATAAGTGTACGTTATTGCGAATATATGGTGTTACATGTTCACGTTCTGATGGTTTTCTTGCATTATGATGTGCAATTTCTAGAGCCGATAGGCTGAAAACTTCTACATCTAACCCGTCAGGTAATGTTGCTGGCGTGCAGTTTGAACAATAATCAACTTGCTCTTTTAAATAAAGAGAAATGACGTTGTCGATGATATTAGCGTCAATCAGCGGACAGTCGCCAGTGACTCTTACAATGTGTTTAATTTTACCTTGCGTTTTAGTATTAGCATCCATAGCCGCGAAGTAATATCTAGCCAAAACATCATTAAGCGAACCCCGGTAACAAGCAACGTTAAGTTGTTTGCATAGCAAGGCAATAGCCTCGTCATCTTTTTCGTTACTTGTTGCAACAACTAATTGATGAGGCGTTTGAACTTGTACTAATCGCTGTATTTGATGCTCAAGCATAGGTTTACCTAGTATCTTTTTTAATACTTTTCCTGGGAGTCTTGATGAAGATACCCGTGCTTGTAAAATAATTAAAATATCAATCATTATTTAACTTAACCTATGTTCATGCCTATTTTTATTGTTGGGGTATTAAATTGACCATAAGCTTGGATTAATAAAACCAAGGCGCGAATCAGCCAATGAAGATAACTCATTACGTGTTACCGTTAATTCTTTTGCTTGTTGATAAGCATTCACTACTTCTGTTAACTGTTGAACATTGCACACGCCAACGACTATTTTTTCAATAATAGGGCTATCTGTTTTTATTATATGAGGCAACTCTTGTGCCAATAATGCTAAGGCTAAAACCAGTTTAGAGCATGATAGATGCTGGGCTAAATCACTAAACGCGCGCAATTTTTCTTTATAGGGGGCAAAGTAGGAGGGTAAGTGTGCTTGTTCAATAAAAAGTAACCCTTGTAAAAATAGGGAACGCGCATGGATTTTTATTTTTTTATTCGTACAAAGCTGCAAAATATCGGTGGTGATAAATCGTTGGTCAAAAATATTAATAGGCACTTGAACTTTATCAATATCATAAGCTTTTGTAATAGCGATTAATTGCTCTGGATTATAGAGGGACACGCCTATATTGTTGACCAAGTGTTGCGCTTTTAATGATAATAACTGAGAAAAAAAATGCTTACTTTTATTGTGAGTAAGTAAATTGTCTACTTGATGAAATAATAAGGTATCTATGCTATTACATTGTAAATTAGCTAAACTTTGTTCAAAAAAAGGAATAATTGAGTCTTGGTCCTTGCTTAAAGCAGGAATTTTACTAATCAAAGAAAAATGTTCATTTGCCTGAAGTTCACCTAGTATTTGTTCACTGTTACCATAAGCACCAGCGCAGTCTAAGGTATCAATACCTAAAGCAGTGGCTTGCGTTAAAATATCTTTAACTTGGCTTTTAGAGACTTGACCTTGTTGATTACTGATACCGTAATTTAAACCAAATTGTACTGTGCCTAAAGCCAACTTCATTATTATTCACCTGTTAACGTCTGCTTATCATTTAATACATTAATCTCAGATAATAAGGTTTTAATAATATATTGTTGTTCTTTGGCGCTTAGATTTGGATATAACGGTAATGATATTGCCCGTTGATAATAGTTTTCTGCCATAGGAAAATCATGATTTTTAAATCCCAAATTTTGATAATAGGGCTGTAAATGAATGGGAATGTAATGCACATGCGCGTAAATATTTTGTGCTCTTAAGTTGCTTATAATATTTTCATGTGAATTTTTATGCTGCTCTGCTAGTAATACAATATATAAATGATAGCTTGAATAAACACTCCTGGGAGGCGTTAAACAGGTTAATGAACTATTTTCAAAGGCTTGGTCATATATGTGTGCTAGCGCATTTCTTTGAGTTACAAACGTTTCTAATCGGGTCATTTGACTAAGCCCTAATGCTGCTTGTAATTCTGTCATGCGGTAATTAAAACCTAATTCAATCTGTTGGTAGTACCAAGGGCCGTGAGACTTTTCAGTCATATTTTCTTGATCGGAAACTATGCCATGACTACGCAACTGCTGCATTGTTTTAGCTAAATTTTGGTTATTGGTGACAGCTATACCACCTTCAGCGGTAGTAATTATTTTTACTGGGTGAAAGCTAAAAATGGTAATGTCAGAGTATTGGCAACAACCCACAGGCGCGCCTTGATATTTCGCTCCAATTGCATGAGAGGCATCTTCAATTATTTTAAACTGATATTTGATTGATAAAGCATGAATTTCAGCCATGTCACATGACTGACCTGCTAAGTGAACAGGAATAACGACTTTAGGTAAACAATTATTTTTTTTGGCTAAAATGAGTTTTTTTTCTAGGGCGTTTACACACATATTTCCTGTAGATAAATTAATATCAACAAAATCAATGTTAGCGCCACAATAAAGAGCGCTGTTTGCTGTAGCAACAAAAGTAATAGGGCTTGTCCATACGGTGTCTTGTTTACCTACCCCTAAGGCTAAGTTGGCAATATGTAATGCCGATGTAGCACTGTTGACCGCAACCCCATATTTGGCTTGGCAGCAATGATTAATTGCCTGTTCGAATAAAGGAACTTTAGAACCTTGCGTTAAAAAATTTGACTGTAAAACCTCCACAACGGCATCAATATCATCTTGATTAATATCTTGTCTACCATAAGGGATCATTGAAGTCATTATTGTTCAGCGATTTTGTTAAAATTAAGTAGCTCTTGTGTAGACAAAAAACATTCATTATTTAACGAGTTATACTCATAACCATGGGCTACTTGTTTTCCTGTTTCATTAAGTCCATTAATTGTAAAGTCGTTACTTCTACTTGAAAAAATTATAGCGGGTGCTATAACAAAATGATCATCATATTCAAATGTGTGGTACGAATCGTCAGAGGGGCACATTATTTCGTGCAATTTTTCACCTGGCCTAATACCGATAATTTTAATTGGAAGATCTGGTGCCATAGCTTTGGCTAAATCAACAATACGCATTGAAGGGATTTTAGGAACGAATATTTCACCACCAAGCATGCGTTCAAAGTTTTTTAAAACAAAATTAACCCCGTCTTGTAAGGTAATCCAAAACCGTGTCATGTCTTCATGAGTAACGGGGATTTCAGTTGCACCGTCATTGAGTATTTTTTTGAAAAAAGGGACAACCGAGCCTCTTGAACCAACAACATTGCCATAACGAGCAACTGAAAATAATGTACGATGGCCGCCTGACATATTATTGGCAGCCACAAATAATTTGTCAGATACCAGCTTGGTTGCACCATAAAGGTTTACTGGGTTTGCTGCTTTATCGGTAGAAAGCGCAATAACCTTCTCAACGTTATTAGCAAGTGCGGCAGCAATAACATTTTCAGCACCTTTAATATTGGTTTTAATGCATTCTGTTGGGTTGTACTCAGCAGCGGGTACTTGTTTTAACGCAGCGGCATGAATGATGTAATCTACGCCATTCATTGCTTGAGTTAAACGTTCTTTGTCTCGTACATCGCCAATAAAATAACGCATACAAGGTAGATTAAAATCCTGTTGCATTTCAAATTGTTTTAATTCATCACGTGAGTAAATAATTATTTTTTTAGGAGAATAACGCTCAAGCAGTGTTTTGACATACTTTTGTCCAAAAGACCCCGTGCCACCAGTGATGAGAATGTTTTTATTGTTGAACATTACTTTAGATACCTTTCAGGGTTATTTTATAGTGTATTTACTACATCGTTTTTTGAAATAATTAATTTAGTTTAAATGTTTTTATTATCAGCCATTATTTTAGTTATATAGTTTTGCTTAACTGTATTTTTAAACATACTAAAATTGACCTATAGAATAGGCATATAATATACCAATTAACTTTTTAAGTGAATATAGCTTTTATGGATTACATTGTAAGTATATGAAAAATAATTAGGAAGGTAATACCAAGTTGATTAAATTCTTTCCCACTCAGCGAGAATTAAAAGGCTTAGATGCATCGACCTAATATTTTTTATAAAGGTCTCTAACTTTATTACTATTTTTTAACTTACTCATTTGTTGAGCCAATACTTGCTTATTATTTTTTGATAATAAAGAAAGTTGCTCATCTAAGGTAACTATTTCATTAACCATAGTTAACTCAACACTGAGTTGTTTTTGTGAATAGGTTTCAAATAACTGGCTGATCAGAGAGTGACGAACATTTGACAAGCTAAGTAATTGTTCATCATTGAGTTGTTCTGTATTAATGGATAAATTATTGTTGTACACATTTTCATTGTTAGTCGCAATAGCGTTTGCCATTTTTATATCAAGTTGCGACAGTAACTGCCGCGACACTTTGATAATGGCTTCAAGATTTTTGGTGAGTTTATTGGGCACTAAAAGCTTACCTTTCCTTGCTCGGCTGGTGGAATTGAATCCCAGCCTGATTTGATTGGAATAATGATAAGTGCAATTTCATTAAGTAAGTCTATGTCATTGTTGGCATTTGCCTCGAACAATTTTTGAGAGCAAAAACTATATAATGCCGATAGGTTACCTGAAATCTCTCCGCCTTTTTCATGATCTAAAGAGGCTTCTAATACACCCACAATAGCAATTGCATTTGATAATTGAGCCCCTTTTTTGGCATAATCTTTTTGAACAATAGCGCCTTTTGCCGTTGCAATATTATCTAATAATTTTTGAAATAATAGAGCAACTAATTGATAAGGAGAAGCTTCTCCAGCATTACTCAGCGTTGTTTGTTGATACTTTTTTAACGATAAATGAGCCATTACACCCTCCAAAAATAATAACACGGACAATGTGTTATAAAGTCAATGTATGTTTTTGTCATTTTAACCAAGATTTTTCACATGGTTCATACATTTTAGCGCTCATAAAAACTAGTTATTGTCCATTGCATTGTTGTTTATGACTACTGAAAGCCCTTCGCTTTGTGCTTTTTTGAAAGCTTCAATAAGCACAGCATGATTTATACCTTCAATATTCTCTATAAGACCATTATCGGTGATTTCAATATTATCCCAACCTCTATCAACCAGATATTTTTCTATGTCGGCTAGTTGTTCGTTTAAATCATCGTGCTTTACAAACATATTAAAGCCGTGTCTATTACCTTTTACTTGTTCGCCTTCAGTTAGCATGTATTCGGCGCTGCCATTTAATATTAGCATTTTTTTCCCCGTTTAGTTGGTAGATTTATAATGTAATATACATAAAATGTGCCATTATTTTTTGACATATATATTTTATCATCACTTTAATTTGTTACTTTTTGGCTAAGTGCCGCTTTATTTGTATTTAGTAAGGCAACATAAATTGCTTTGTACATTAAACATTATAACTGTGCTGCTAATTAGGTAATTCATTTTATGTATTACCTATATCGACAGAGATTCTTTTTTCTTTATATTTTTACTTTATATTTTTATAGTAGCCAAAAAAATGACGATGTAGTGTCAATTTCTTGTTGCCTATTTCTAACTAATTGTTAGAATAATTAACAGCGTTAACCTAATGTATATAATTAACAGTTGCTTATGAAATCAACCTCGCATCTTCAAGGACATAAAAAAACACTTATTATTGATGATGATGCAAGTAGATCTCATCAAATGGCAACAGTGTTGTCATTTATTGGTGAATATTTTTTACAATCTTCACAAACGCAAGCAACAAGTAGTATAAATGAAAGTGAGCATATACTAACTATTATTCTTTCAGGAATTCTATCACCTGAAACCGTCGCGTTAGTTGAAAAATACCCAAAAATTCCTTTTCTTTTGCATGACGTAGCAGATGCTAACATTTTAGATGGGTATGTTAATGTTATTGGGAGTTTAACTACGCCTTTGAATTATGCGCAGTTAACAGAGCTTATTCACCATTGTCATCAATATCACAATAAGTTGCCTCGTGCTGGGCAATATCTTAATTCTAGTACATTATTTCGTTCGTTAGTGGGTACAAGTAAATTAATGAATGATGTGCGCTTTTTAATTGAGCAAGTAGCAAAAAATCCTGCCAGTGTGTTAGTGCTTGGTGAATCGGGCACAGGTAAAGAAGTGGTTGCCCGAAATATTCATAACTTATCTGATCGTGCAGAATGTGCTTTTGTGCCTGTTAATTGTGGTGCTATTCCCGCAGAATTACTAGAAAGTGAGTTGTTTGGCCATGAGAAAGGAGCTTTTACAGGTGCTATTTCAGCACGGAAAGGGCGATTTGAATTAGCAGAGGGCGGCACTTTATTTTTAGATGAAATTGGCGATATGCCACAGCCCATGCAAGTTAAGTTGTTGCGCGTGTTACAAGAGCGTACTTTTGAGCGAGTGGGTGGTAGCAAAAGCTTAAAGGCTGATGTACGTATTATTGCGGCAACTCATCAAAACTTAGAAGATATGATTAAAACAGGGGATTTTCGTGAAGATTTATTTTATCGCCTAAATGTTTTTCCGATTGAGACACCAGCATTGCGAGAGCGAAAAGAAGATATCCCGTTATTATTAAAAGAGTTGCTCTCTCGTTTTGAATACGAACAAAAGAGAACCGTACGTTTTACAGATAAAGCAGTAGAGTCATTGATGGAACATTCATGGCAAGGTAATGTTCGTGAATTATCTAACCTAATAGAACGCATGTTAATTATGTATGGAGATCAAATTGTTGACGTAGCCGAATTACCGCATAAATATCAGCATATTGAAGTAGAAGAATATACACCGCAATACCCAGAAGAGTTACAAGAAAAAGAAGTGATTAATGAATTGTTTGGTGGTTTTGATTTTGATGATGATGACAATGATGACAGCACAGACGATGTTCAAAACGACGATAATAACCATGAAATAAGTACTGCTTCAAATAATGCCAATGTTTTACCCGCAGGTGGATTAAATTTGAAAGAGTATTTGGCAGAGTTAGAAGTATCTCTTATTACTCAATCATTAACTAAACATGACTATGTCGTTGCTAGGGCTGCAGAAACACTTGGTATGCGTAGAACTACGTTAGTTGAAAAAATGCGTAAATATAACTTACAAAAACCTGGATAAACTTAAGCAAAGTTATTGTTTACGTAACGAAAGTCAGTAAATTAGTACTTGGTTTATTGACTCTATGCCAATAGTTTGACAGCAAAATTCCCACCTTGAACACCTTAACTAATTGAAATTTAAATATAAAAACCATGGCATGTAAAATGCATTAATCAGCATGAACTAAATTTTATTTGGATGTTGGTTTTATGGCACTTGCACAGCACTTTATCGCTAATAATGGTTTTAACCCTGTAAACTTACCTTTAGCTAACAATGTATTAGCAGAAGATACATTGTTAGAAAAAGAAGCCTTTCCTGGTGAGCTGGCGTCATTGCGTGCGCAGCTGTCTAAAAGTCACGTAACACAGCAAAAATTGTTTGATGCTAATCTTCAACACGAACAAAACCAACAGGCAAAAGATACACAAATGGCTGATCAGCTAATAGAAATGATGCCTACAGGGCTGGTTATGCTTGATGGTAATGGCGTTGTTGTTAAAATCAATAAAGTGGCGAGCGCTTTACTCGATGAACCTATTTTAGGGCAAGCTTGGTTTGATGTGATAGCACGTTCATTTAAACCCAGAGCAGATGATTGGCATGAAGTTTCGTTAAAAGATAGTCGCCGGGTGAAGTTAGAAATAGCAAGTTTAGGTACGCAACCAGGCCAATTGATCATGATTACCGATCTAACAGAAACAAGATTACTACAAGATAAAGTAGGTCAAATGCAACGACTTTCATCGTTGGGTCGTATGGTGTCAACATTAGCACATCAAATTCGTACGCCACTGTCTGCAGCTATGTTATATAGCGCCAACTTATCAAATAGAAATTTATCTGACGTTGCACGAAGTAACTTTCAAGAAAAGCTAAGTTCAAGGTTACGTGATCTAGAGCAGCAAGTGAATGATATGTTGCTGTTCTCTAAAAGTGGTCATGAGCAAGTCGTTAGATCATTATCAGTGAATGAATTAATTAATGACAGTGTTCAAGCAATGGATGCGTTAATTAGCAAAGCAAATGCACGTGTTAATATACATTTATCAAATAAAGATCATTATATTCTAGCTAATAAAAATGCGCTAACAGGTGCATTACAAAATATATTACATAATGCCTTACAGGCAACTGACAGTAACCTAATTAACGCGGTTATTAATATTCAGGTCTATAGTCAATCGGATGCCGTTTTTATAAGCGTTAAAGATAATGGTCCAGGTATTGTAAACAAAAACATTGATAAAATATTTGAACCTTTTTACACCTCGAGCAGCAAAGGTACAGGGCTTGGCCTAGCGGTTGTTAAATCGGTTGTTGAAGCACATCAAGGTATAGTGAAGTATTTAAGTAAACCCGGAGAGGGCGCACATTTTTGCCTAAAATTACCTCTGTTGGTATCAGACAACTTCACACCATCAAATGCAAGCCACAACATCAATAAACAGGAGAAGTCACATGAGTCATCATAAAGTACTGGTTGTTGAAGATGATGCTGGTTTACGAGAGGCCTTAATTGATACGCTTTCGTTGGCAAATTATCAATGTGTTGAAGCTGACTCTGGCGAAAACGCCATAATGTTATTAAAAAACCACAGTGTTGATATTGTGGTGAGTGATGTGCAAATGGGCGGTATGTCAGGGCTGTCTTTATTAAAAAACATTAAAAACCTTTATCCTAATTTACCCGTATTATTGATGACCGCTTACGGTACAATTGATGATGCTGTACAGGCTATGCAAGATGGAGCATGTAATTATATTGCCAAGCCTTTTTCTCCTGAAGTATTGTTGAATACGGTTAGTCAATATATCCCTCTGTCAAACGTTAATAATAATACGCCGATAGTGGCAGATAAAAACAGCATTGAATTATTGAGTTTAGCACGTAAAGTTGCAACAACTGAAGCCTCTGTTATGGTGCTTGGCCCGAGTGGTTCTGGTAAAGAAGTATTAGCGCAGTATGTTCACAATAATTCTCCAAGAGCACAACAACCTTTTATTGCCATTAACTGTGCTGCAATTCCCGAAAATATGCTTGAAGCAACCCTATTCGGCTATGAAAAAGGCGCATTTACGGGCGCAATTCAAGCTTGCCCTGGGAAATTTGAACAAGCACAAGGAGGTACTATTTTACTTGATGAAATAACTGAAATGGATTTGGGGTTACAGGCCAAAATTTTACGAGTATTACAAGAGCGCGAAGTAGAGCGTTTAGGTGGACGAAAAACCATTAAACTAGATGTACGCGTTATTGCAACCAGCAACCGTAATCTTAAAGAAGCGGTGAGCAAAGGTGATTTTAGGGAAGATCTTTATTATCGCTTAAATGTGTTTCCATTAACTTGGCTCCCTTTAGCTGAACGCCCTGATGATATTTTGCCATTAGCACAACACATGGTGGCGAGTTATTGTCAAAAAAATGGTGACCAAGTTGCAACCTTTAATCCCGCAGCACGTAGTAAACTTAACGCATACCACTGGCCAGGTAATGTTCGTGAACTAGATAATGTGATTCAGAGAGCTTTGATACTGCATACGAATCAAGTTATTGATGCGGCTGATTTGATGATTGAAAATTTTGAAACGGCTAAGGTGAATGATACTGAGAAAGTTGCTACCCCAGACGATAAATTAGGCAGTGAGTTAAAACTGCAAGAACATCAAATAATACTTGATACGTTACAAGCGTGCCATGGTAGTAGAAAAGCAGTGGCTGAACGTTTAGGTATTAGTCCACGTACATTACGGTATAAAATTGCGAGAATGCGTGATTCTGGCATTAAAATACCAGCCTAGAAGTATATAACCTAAAGGTGAGCGAGAATCTATTCATACGGGTTTTATACCAATTTGATTAAATTTCTTCCCAACTCAGAGCTTCATTAGCGAGCTTAGAACAAGGAAAATTGATTAAACATAGTTATTTTATATTTCTTCAATTTTGCGATGTTATCAGTTTGCTAATGAGCTCCCAAAGGGCGAGTTTAAAAGGCTTATATGCGGCGTTATTGATTTTGACAAGGGAATGACCATTCTCTTCAATCAATGC
>Ga0193955_1000071_pt1 | contig 63369 bp, 56 predicted proteins | sample BB_6_MG_FD_140343 | JGI IMG/M metagenome (GOLD analysis project Ga0193955, IMG submission 140343) | Microbial mat bacterial communities from the Broadkill River, Lewes, Delaware, United States - BB_6_MG | ecosystem: Environmental > Aquatic > Freshwater > River > Microbial mats | place: USA... | reverse complement strand
GATAAACCTTGATAAACCTTGATAAACCTTGATAAACCTTGATAAACCTTGATAAACCTTGATAAACCTTGATAAACCTTGATAAACCTTTAATAGGCCACCCAAAAAATTGATATTAACCAGATTCAATCAACTTTACACCTTAAAATCTCGAATTTAGAAGCTGTTATGCTTTATTCTTACTCATTCGTAATCAAACTTATATAAGACTGTTCATAAAATGCATATTTCACTTAGCGCACTTTTTGGATTCATTCTCGGTATCGGCTTATTTGCATCAGCAGTGTTCTTTAACACCGACAATTATTTGATGTTTTTCAGTCTTTCAAGCTTACTCATGGTAATAGGCGGAACCATTGCCGCAGCGATGATTTCCTATGATGGCCGCTATGTCGCACTCGCTTTTAAAGAGATCTTATCGACCATGGTCTCTTCCAAAGTCAATCCAGTAAAGCTGTATGAAGATGTCGGTGAACTCATTGATTGGTCAAAAATCATTCGTACCCAAGGACTGGTGAAACTTGAACGTATTATTGAACTGCCAGACGAAGAAACCAGCTTTTTGAATCAATCATTCGTTTTTTTGCTCTCGGGTTACAAGGGCGCACACTTATACAATCTTCTACAACACTCTCGTGAATCTATTTACGAGAGCAATATGCGTCCAGCCAAAGTCCTGTTAACGATGGCATCGACGGCACCGGCATTTGGTATGGTCGGAACGCTGGTGGGTTTAATCATTATGTTGAACTCAATGGAGGGCGATCCTTCCAAAATCGGTGGAGGCCTAGCGGTCGCACTGTTAACGACCCTTTACGGGGTTTTGATGGCTCAGCTGGTACTCAAACCGGCGGCTCGAAAACTGGAACACAAACAAGACTTGGAAGCGCAACGCAACCTGATTCTGACAGAAGGTATTGTCTTACTCTCGGAAGGTGCAACGCCACTGGTGATCCAAGACACAATGAATTCTTATCTCCACCCTAACTTCCAGTTCCGCAAAGTAGCAAAACACTAAAGAAGTCATGGGAGTCCTCAAATGAAGAACGAAATACCCGTTTATGATTACAAGCCGGTCGAGCTCAAAAAGCCTAAAGAAGAAAATGACGAGTGGATGATCACCTATGCAGATGCCATGACCTTAGTCTTGGGGTTCTTTGTTTTGATCCTATCCATGTCAATGATCAACCAAAATCGATTTGAAGAGGTCTCTGAAGCAATCAACCAGGGGCTATTAAAGAAAAAAGAGCAGACTGAAATCAGCCCTCTGAAAGATTTACGCGCCAACCTTTCAGAAACTTTATTGGAGTTTCAAGTTTTACCATCTGAGGCGATTGAAGCCGGTGAGAACTATCTCAAAATCGACCTTCCTGGAAATATCCTATTTAAAACAGGTTCTGCAGATTTGGGATTAAAATCCAGTGAACTCATCGCTGCAATTGCCAACGACATCAAAGATTTTCCACTTCCAGAATTTAATATCGAAATTGAAGGTCACACCGATGACATTCCAATCAGCACTTTACGCTTCCCATCCAACTGGGAACTTTCATCTAGCCGTGCGATTAGTGTGCTGCGAGTCTTTCTTGAACAACATGTGGATGGAAATCGCTTAAAAGCGATTGGCTATGCGGACACAAGACCTAAAGCCCCCAATACCGACAAAATCGGCAACCCCATTCCTGCCAACCAAAAACTTAACCGGCGGGTAGAAATTAAGGTTGCAAAAAATGTATAAGCATCAGAAATTAAAAAGAGAATGTTATAAAGACTAAAGACGTGGCAAATTAAAATTTGAAAATGAGATTTTTTGTAGCAAGTTCAAGGCGCTTTATAGCGACGTGTACATTAAAGTACACGAGCCTGAATTTAACAAAGAGAATGGATAGAATGCCCCCTAAAAATCATTCGCGATGGTAGGGGTGGTTATTTATTACCGACCAGGCTCGATAAATCTGCTCTGCAACTAAAATTCTGACCATTGGATGGGGTAACGTGAGCTTAGAGAGCCCCCATTTCCATTGCGCTGAATCTATCAAAGACTGTTCCAAACCGTCCGGCCCTCCGACAACTAAGGCGATATCTTGACCGCCTGCCAACCAATCTTCCATTTTATTTGCCAGCCCTTTTGTCGTCACTTGTTGACCATGCTCATCCAAAACAATTAAACGGGCACCTTTCGGTATTGCATCAAGAATTTTTTTAGCTTCTTCGGCTTTCATTTTATCCACCGAGTTCGTTTTGCCTCGGTTCGCCATCGGCAACTCAATAAGGTTCAAACTACAAGCCTTGGGAAGACGCTTGGCATATTCGTTATAGCCTTCGCTCACCCATTTAGGCATTTTCTGACCAACCGTTATAAAGTGAATAATCATTAAGAAAAACCTAAAAGGTACCGGCCGGTATTATTCTTCACCGGCTTTATTCAAACGCGAGGCTTTAGATTTGATATCCCAAAGCTTCTCTAGAGCATAATGCGCACGCGCTCCTTCGGTCAAAATATGGACAATCATATTCCCCAAATCAACCAAGACCCAGTCAGGTTCTGGACCACCTTCAACGCCTAAAGGCGGCTCACCGGCATCCTTAAATGCCTTTTCAAGATGCGAACCGAGCGCACGCACATGAGTTGTTGAAGTCCCTGTGCAGACAATCATGCGATCTGCAAACGAACTCACACCTTCAATATCTATGACCTGAATATCGCGACCTTTGCTGTCATCCAGTGTCTTAACTGCAAGTGCTTCTATTTGTGTTAAATCTAAACTCATTTAATTTCTAGTCTCCTAATGAATTTCTTAAATCTGTATCAGGTCTTATTCAGACTGATACAATTTTTTATTTTGAATATATTGTACAACGCTATAAGGCGTTAAATAATCTGCACTTAAACCAGTGGACAAATTTTGACGAATCAACGTCGAACTAATATCCAACTGGGTGACCGATAACTCCTGAATCTGACCGGCCGGTAAAGAATATTGTTTTACACATAAGTCCAACCAAAGCTGTTCTTCTTCAGTGGGTTCCTGCATACCTTGCGCGGTTGCAGAACTTAAAATCTCTTGACCGGGTCGATGCAAAACTAAAATATTTGCTAACTCTAGAATTCGCCGCCACTGATGCCATGAGCAAAACTTAGCAAACGCGTCCGTCCCCATCATTAAAACCAAAGAATCTTCTGCAAACTTCGGCTTTAAAACTTCAAGCGTTTGCACCATGTAGGAAGGCCCTCCATGATCAATTTCAATCGTATCAAGTAAGAACCCAGGTTGCGATTCAATCGCCATCCCAATCATTTCACAACGCTGTTGAGCAGAGACCTGCGGTTGACCTTTGTGCACCGGCTGATAACACGGAATAAAGCGAACCTGCGCTAGATTCAATCTCTGCTTTGCTTCCAGTGCCGGACGTAAATGCCCATAATGAATGGGGTCGAAAGTGCCACCATTGATACCGATTAGTCGCAAAACTTACCCTTATTGACGGATTGTGCCATCGCCTAAAACAATATACTTTTGCGATGTTAAGCCATGAAGACCAACCGGACCACGCGCATGGAACTTGTCAGTACTGATGCCAATTTCAGCACCCAAGCCATACTCAAATCCATCGGCAAATCGAGTTGAGGCATTCACCATTACTGAACTTGAATCGACTTCAGCTAAGAAACGACGTGAGGTTGTGAAATTTTCAGTAATAATCGATTCGGTATGCCCTGAACTAAATTGAGCAATGTGATCCATCGCCTCATTCACATCAGCCACTACTTTAATTGATAAAATCGGTGCTAGATATTCCGTTGCCCAATCTTCTTCGGTCGCAGAAATAGCATCAATAATTTCACAGGTCTTAGCGCAGCCGCGTAACTCTACACCTTTTTCAGCATACAAGGTCGCCAGCTCCGGCAATATTTCTGCCGCACGAGAATCAGCAACCAACAAGGTTTCCATAGCGTTACACACTCCGTAACGGTGCGTCTTCGCATTCAAGGCAACATCAATTGCTTTTTTCTTGTCAGCGGCTTCATCAATATAGACATGACAAATACCATCCAAATGCTTAATAACTGGTACACGCGCACCGTCTGAAATCCGCTGAATCAAGCCTTTTCCGCCGCGCGGTATAATCACATCCACAAATTCCGGCATGGCAATTAAATGTCCAACCGCTTCACGATCGGTTGTCGCAACCACTTGCACAGCTGTCGTAGGCAGGTTTGCCTCTTCCAAACCTCTGGCAATACATTGAGCCAATGCGCGATTTGAATGTGCCGCTTCCGAGCCACCTCGTAAAATCGCCGCATTTCCAGACTTTAAACACAAAGCAGCCGCATCGACCGTCACATTTGGACGTGATTCATAAATGATTCCAACCACACCTAAAGGCACACGCATTTTGCCAATTTGAATACCCGATGGACGATAGGACATATCCGAAATCTCACCGACAGGGTCTTGCAAACCAGCAATTTGACGAAGACCTTCGGCCATGCCTGCAATCGCTTTATCTGTTAAGGCCAAACGATCTAGCATCGCATCACTCAAGCCATTTTCTTTACCGGCGGTTAAATCCTTTGCATTTTCTGTCTGCAAAAATTTGGCCTGAGTTTCAATTTGCTCTGCAATCGCCAATAAAGCAGAATTTTTCTGATTCGTATCTGCACGCAATAATTGACGCGAAGCAGCGCGCGCTTGCTGACCCAATTTCGTCATGTAGGATTGGACATTTTCAATACTCATACAGTGCTTCCTGTTCTTTTTTATCTATTTGCGGTCAATAAAGGTGATTGTGGTTGAGCGATTTTCACGACAATTTCCGATAACCCTAACCAAATTTCTGATTCATTTAACGTTTTTTCAATGCCTTTAATTCTTCGATCCACTTGCAAAGCCAACCTCAACGCCTGATTCCAAACCTCAACAGTTCCTCTATTCAACGCCTGTCGATAGTCGCTCTGCTGAGTTGACCAGATTCGCATTTGCTTACAGGCTTGAGCAAAACTCATTCGACTCGACAACTGCTGCAATTCAATTAACACACGCAACTCTTTCGTCAACAGCCAAAGTACAATCGGTGGTTCAATGCCTTCTTGTTGCAAACGAAACAAACGCTGTAAACTAGCATTTAGCTGACCTGCCAGCATCGATGACGACAGTGCAAACAATTGATAATGCGCTTGATCCTCAACTCTGTCGACAATATGTTGCGCCTCAACCTGAACCATTTGACCGGCCGGTGAATTTTCAGTGCTAAGCAACAATGAAAGCTTTATTAACTCTTGATCTGCCGCCAGCAAGTTTCCTTCGGTGCGCTCCGCAAGAATATTTGCGGCTTCCTGTGAGAGCTGCAAGCCATTTGTCGCTGCGCGTTGATGAATCCAATTAGGCACTTCTTGAGCAGGAACTTGTTTGGCTTGAACGACCACACCACAACCTTCAATCGCTTGCACCCATTTGGATTTGATTTGCCGAGAATCGAGTTTGTCACACAAAACAATCAAACAAATCTCGGAGTTTGAGGCGGATTGTTCTGCCCAAAACTGAAAAAACGCACTGCCCTCTTTTCCAGGGTTACCTTTGGGCATATTCAGGACAATAAATCGTAGCTGAGCAAACAGAGACGAAGACTGAGATTCCATTTGTAATCCCATCCAATCAAAACCTTGCTCAACATCAAACACTTCTCCACGCTCGAAATCCAATTCCTGCAATCGTTGTTTTAACCCTTGCGTGGCATCTCTTAAAAAAAGCGGCTCTTCACCATACAACAGATAAACCGATTGTGGCTGAAACTGTGGAGATTGAAGTTGTCGAAGAAAAGCACTCGCAAGAATCAATTTATCGACCTTCAGGTGTATTTACAACAGTTGGACTTGGTGACTCAATTGCTGCATAGGCATTTAACCTTTGCACCAATTGCTCCGCAAGTTCCCAAGACATATCATCAAGAAAAGCTTGTTTCTCTGAATCAGAAGCCAGAAGAGCTTGCGGATTGACCTGACGATCTCGCTGTGTTGTTACCGTTCCAGAGGTCAAAACCTTTCCATGATGGTCAAACAACTGATAGGACTGCTTCAGCACCAAAATTTCCGCCGTTGTTGAACCCAACGCTGACTGTGCGGTTTGTCTTGATTGAAAGTTAACCGGTGGCACTTCTAACCAAACATTATCTGAATGATTTTCTTCAAATTTTTGACTTGCACTCTCTTTACTGTCAACTAACTGGTAATTGACTTCAAAAGCGTCCAATTGCAACAAAATCGCCTGACCTTGCTTTGACTGTGCAGCCGAAGCATGAATCAACAATCGATGGTTTTGCCAATAGTCATGAGCCTGTTGTGTGATCGCCTGAGAAATACCACTTTGGCCTTTTAGATGAAAACCACAACCAGATAAACCGATACTCAACGACAGAACCATTAACACTGGCAATTTCATCATGCGATTAACCTTAATTTAACCCTTAACAACCAAGTTCACCAAACGCCCTGGGACGTAGATTTCTTTGATCATATCTTTGCCTTCGGTAAACTTCAACACAGCTTCATCGGCTTTGGCGGTTGCTAAAATCGTCTCTTTGTCAGCATCGGCTGCGACTTCGATTTTACCTCGAAGCTTACCGTTAACTTGAACCATCAACTCGATTTCAGATTTGACCAAAGCGGACTCATCTACTTGCGGCCAAGTCACATCAACGACCAAACCTTCTTTACCTAGCGACTCCCAAAGTGATTGCGACATATGCGGTGTCATCGGAGAAAGCATTAATACCAAGATCTCAACCGCTTCTTGCATTACTGCACGATCCGAATCACCGGCCGGTTGAAATTTGCTCAAATCATTCAGCAACTCCATACAGGCTGCAATCGCAGTATTGAACGTCAAGCGTCGTCCCATGTCATCCGCCACTTTTTGAAGTGTTTGATGTAGTTTCATTCGCAATGCTTTCGCTTCTTTACTCAAACCGTCTGAACTCGTCGAAGCCGCAACTACATCATTTTCAAGATGGCCATGAACTAAACGCCATACACGGTTTACAAAGCGAGAGCACCCTTCCACACCCTTGTCTGACCATTCAAGCGTCTGTTCTGGTGGTGCAGCGAACATAATGTATAAACGTAAAGTATCCGCACCAAACTGATCAATTAGCGTTTGCGGATCAATACCGTTATTTTTCGACTTCGACATTTTAATAATGCCGCCATACTGAACCTCGGTACCGTCAGTCTTTAGCTTACCGCTAACCACCGCGCCTTTATCGTCCATGACAGGCTCAACATCCAGCGGTGAATACCACATCTGCTTGCCTGTCTCATCGGTGGTAAACCAGCTACTCGCCAATACCATCCCTTGCGTCAATAAGTTTTTAAACGGTTCATCCGTTGACACCAAACCTTCATCACGCATCAGCTTGTGGAAGAAACGTGCATAGAGTAAGTGCAAAATCGCGTGCTCAATTCCACCAATATATTGATCGACTGGCAGCCAATAATCGGCTTTGTCTTTATCCAACATTCCCTCTGTGAAAGCTTTTGAGGTGTAACGAGCGTAATACCAAGACGACTCAAAGAAAGTATCGAAGGTATCGGTTTCACGCTTGGCACGACCACCACACTGTGGACATTCACAATTTTTGAATTCGTCGAGCTTTGCCAATGGTGAACCAGCGCCATCTGGTACTAAGTCTTCTGGCAATTTCACAGGCAGCTGATCTTCAGGAACCGGAAGCGCACCACAAGCTGGACAATAAATCACCGGAATTGGGCATCCCCAATAACGCTGACGGGAAACCCCCCAATCACGCAAACGGTAATTGGTTTGTTTTTCACCCAAACCTTTTTCACCCAACACTTTTGCCATTGCATTCAGCGCTTGACCCGATTTCAAACCATCAAATTCACCCGAATTAAACAACACACCTTTTTCAGTGAACGCCGCTTCAGACACATCCACTGATTCCTCGCCTTTTGGCAAAATCACTGGATTAATTGGCAGGTCATATTTTTTGGCAAACTCAAAATCGCGCTGATCATGGGCTGGCACAGCCATCACCGCACCCGTTCCATAATTCATCAATACAAAATTAGCCGCCCAAACAGGTACGATCTCACCAGTAATCGGGTGCTTCACTCGCACACCAGTGTCACAACCTTTTTTCTCCATGGTTTCCATATCAGCTTCTGCCGTGGAGATATGCGAACACTCTTCAATAAACTGCGCTAAAGGTTCATTCTGAATCGATGCTTTATGTGCAACAGGATGGTTTGCTGCCACTGCAACATAACTCACCCCCATTAAAGTATCTGGTCGTGTGGTATAAACATCCAGCGTTTGATTGTCTTTGCCTTCAATCGGGAAAGAGATTTGCAGACCAGTCGATTTACCAATCCAGTTTTTCTGCATGGTTTTAACCTGTTCTGGCCAACCTTCAAGCTGGTCAATGTCGTTCAACAACTCTTCCGCATAATCAGTAATTCGCAAGAACCACTGTGCAATTTCTTTTTTCTCAACCGGTGCGCCCGAACGCCACCCTTTACCATCCACAACTTGTTCATTTGCCAACACGCACTGGTCAACAGGATCCCAATTCACTTCAGACAGTTTGCGATAAACCAAACCTTTTTCCATCAGTTTGGTAAATAACCACTGTTCCCATCGGTAGTATTCTGGATGACAAGTCGCCACCTCTTTGTCCCAGTCAAAACCAAGCCCCAGAGATTTTAGTTGGTTACGCATGTAATCAATATTCGAGTAGGTCCACTCCGCCGGTGCACGATTGTTTTGCATTGCTGCATTTTCAGCAGGTAGACCAAACGCATCCCACCCCATTGGTTGCAACACATTTTTGCCTTGCATACGCTGGAAGCGAGAAATTACATCACCAATGGTGTAATTACGAACATGCCCCATGTGTAACTTTCCACTTGGATAGGGAAACATCGACAGACAATAAAATTTTTCTTTACTGTCATCCTCTGTGGCAACAAAGGTTTTGTTCTCATCCCAAACTTGTTGAATGGCGGCTTCTAATTTTTTTGGTTCGTAGTGCATCTCTGCCATGGCGTTACGTTTAATCCTTTGTCAAGTTCCATGCAGTTTTTTACCGGCCGGTAAAACTTTAAACTTCATGTAAACTCGTTGCTGTCATTAAATAAATAAGTCCAGTATTATATTAGATATAGCGCAATAAATTGGGAGAAAATCATGGCTGAAAATAAAATGTTAAAAGCCTATCGCACACTACTGAATCATGCCCGTGACCAAGCGATGATTGCTGAATACCGAACTTGGCAAGTTCTCGGACATGCCATTGAAAAAGCCGAACAAGCAGACCACGATCTAGCCGAACTGACCGATAAAGAGTTTGAGCAGGTGCAAAAGGATGTGCATGCCGATGTCATACAATTGGCAGAATACCTAAATGATGTCGAACAAGGTGTGCAAGAGTTTTTGGATATGGACTTACCTGTATTGGAGCAACTCTTGATTGATAAAGCAATGAGTCTGGCTGACCCAACCGATATTACAGTTTTGAGAATGCGAATTCTGGCAGCATTGGATGAAAACCACCCTATGTTTGAGCATCAAAAACACTGAAAGCCACTTCGCTAAAATAAAATAATAACCGCGCACAGATAATGCTAGATTGTTTTAAAAAGACTCTTTAAACTCGTCCATGAGTCGATCGTCACAGAACCTCCTTGTTCTGTGACGCTTTTTAAAACAACCATCAAAACCTCCAAAAACAATCGCGTTATTCAGGCCTATTTTTCACCCTCTGCAATCCCAAAAACAACACTGCAAAAATCAAAATCAGCACAAATGCAATTGGTAAACGCTGCCACTGAGCATAAGGCGTCATACCTTCATAAGGCTGAACCTTACCTCGTAAAACGTTTTCTTCATAAGGCTCAATTTTTTGTTTAATACGACCATCCACGCCGATAATGGCGGTATGTCCGGTATTGGTGGCACGGGCAAATTCACGCCCCAACTCCAAAGCTCTCATCTGAACATCCTGTAACTGCTGTGCCGGCTCAAAAGTGTAAGCAAACCAAGCATCATTTGACACCGTGACCATATACTTAGCCTGTGGCAAACGGTTGGCCAATTCTTCTCCAAATGCCGTTTCAAAACAGATACTGACACCGGCCGGTTGTCCACCCAGATTCAATACTTGGCCTTTTTCTGTTCCGGCACTAAAAGTTGCGTAAGGAATATCAAACAACCCCGTTAAAAACTTTAAGGCATCATCAAACGGAAAATATTCGCTAAATGGCACTAAATGCTGTTTATGGTAGCGGTCTTCAGGATTTCCGACATTAATCAGTGCATTGAAATATTCATCACTGTCATTTTTGTCATCAATCACACCCAGCAGGACATCTTTATCAAGCAACTGCACATCTTTAATAAATGAATGAAGCGCGCCCTTTTCAACAATTGAGTAGTAAGCTGGCACTGCCGTTTCAGGCCAGACAATCACATCAGCATCCAAATTTAATTTGGTTTGAGTAATATAGGTTTTCAAGGTTGGAATAAACTTATCTGCCAACCACTTTTCCTCTTGCGGAATATTTCCCTGCATCAGAGCGACATCAATTTTGTCACCGACCGGTTGAACCCATTGAATTTGCTGAAGCCCTGCACCACCCAACCAAACAAAACCCAGTAAAAAACTTGCCGATAACCACTGCTTATATTTTAGTAACGCCACTAAAATTCCAGCACTCATTGCCACAGCAAGACTCACACCCCATACGCCAAAAACCGGTGCATAACCATCCAGCCAAGTATGCAAATGACTATTGCCACTGAGTAAAAACGGGTAACCTCCAAAAACCGAACCACGCAAAAGCTCCATTAGCACCCAGATAGCAGGAAAACCCAGAATTACTGCCAACAATGGTTTATGGCGAAACTTGGCGGCCAGCCACCCCGCCAACGCAGTGAACAAAGATAAATAAATAATAAAAGCGAGTGTTAAGAAAATCGCAATCGGTAAAAACACATCGGCGTAAATATAGATACTGGAAAACAGCCAACTCGTACCAAAACCAAACAAGCCTAAGCCAAACCAAAAACCGGTTTTGGCACTTTGCTTGGCCGTATTTTCACCTAGCCAAAGTGCAAACAAACCACCCAAGCTCAGCAGAATAATAGGAGAAAACTCAAAAGGCGCAAACGCAGTCACCGCCAAACCACCTAATACAAATGACGAAATCTGATTACGATTTGGTTTAAACCATCCAATCATCCACTTAAAAACGGAAATTAACTTGGTCACACTTTGCCCTTTCTTTTGTTTTGACAAAAAAAAGCCAAGCATTTGCTTGGCTCTTATTTCACACAGCCGCCAGACTATACAGCCGCTTCATCCAATGGTTTTTGATCATCATTAGCTGACTCCAGCATATCCGCTTGAAGAGGGGAAACCTGAAATAAGTCGGCACGACGATCGGTTGCCTGCAACACCTTAATCAACCAGTTTTCGGCTTCAACCTCTTCCCCAACAATCGGCACATGGCCTAGAATGTTAGCGACATAGCCGCCTAAACTTTCACTATTACCATCATCAACTTGCGTTTTGAAGAAATCATTAAACTGATCAAGTGGTGTAATCGCTTTTACCGCGTAAATCTCACCTGCTCGCTTTTTAATATTTTCATCATGATCATCATGCTCATCTTCAATATTCCCAACAATCTGTTCAAGAACATCTTCAATGGTAATCAAACCCGCCAATTCATCATATTCATCAATCACCAATGCCAAGTGATTGCGCCCTTCTTTAAATTCACGCAAAAGTACGTTCAGACGCTTACTTTCGGGAACAAAGTTTGGCTCACGGCAGATTGCACGCAAATCTTCCTTGGTTTTCACTTCGCCTTTGACTAATGAACGAAACAAATCCTTTGCAAGCAAGACCCCAACAATCTCCCCCTCATCCATCACCGGATAACGAGAATGAGACGTTTCCAACATCTCTTCCAAAATTTCATCCAACTCTTTGGACAAATCAATTAACACAATCTGCAAACGCGGTAGCATAATGTCTCGGACTCGCGCCTCAGAAACCTCCAAAACACCTTGAATCATCAATAAGGCATCGGAGTCAATCACCCCTTGTTCTTGGGCATTTTGCAATTTTTCAAGAATTTCTTCTCGGCCCTCCGGTTCATCTGAAAACACTTTACTCAGACGACTTATCCACGAAGGACCGTTACTACTGTCACTCATATTAATTTTGATTTCCTAATCAATAAATTTTTTTTAAAAGCTACCGGCCGGTTAATTTTTATACATTTCACCAATGGCTTAAACTTCGCTCAAACTTCATAAGGGTTATCAAACCCTAACTTTTGCATAATTTTTATTTCAAGCGCTTCCATTTCTTGCGCGTCTTTTTCTTCTATATGGTCATAACCTTGCAAATGCAAGGTGCCATGCACCATCATATGCGCCCAATGTGCTTCAAGCGATTTGTTTTGTTCTTTGGCTTCTCGCTCAACCACTGCCGCGCAAATCACCAAGTCACCTAAATACGGCAGCTCTTCACCAAGCTCAACTAATCCCATTGGCTGCTCAAATTCAAACGACAACACATTGGTGGGTGAATCCTTGCCGCGGTAATCGCGATTCAGCTCTTGGCTCTCAACCTCGTCCACCACCCGAACAGTCATCTCTACCACTTGGTATGCAAGTTCACCCTGCAAAGCGGCGCGCACCCATTTATGGCACTGTCCGACATCGGGAATAGATAGCGGTTCGATACCCCATTGCAAATCAACGCTTAACATGGAGAACTCCTTTCACAGCGGTGAAAATTTAAAGACATTTAGACTGGTAAAATTTGATTACTGATTCGTATTATCACGTTTTTTTGCGTCAATTTGCTTGGCTTTATTTCGGTCATACCGATCATAAGCGTGCACAATTTTTTGCACTAATGCATGACGAACCACGTCTTTGGCTTGATAAAAGGTGAAACCAATACCACTGACACCTTCTAAAACCTCAATCACATGGCGCAAACCTGACTTTTGAGAACGAGGCAAGTCACACTGAGTAATGTCGCCCGTGACCACCGCTGTCGAACCAAAACCAATTCGCGTCAAAAACATTTTCATTTGCTCGGTCGTCGTATTCTGAGCTTCATCCAGAATAATAAACGATTCATTTAAAGTACGACCACGCATAAATGCCAAAGGCGCGACTTCAATCACGTTCTTTTCCAACAACCGCTCAACCGTTTCAAAACCAAGCATCTCAAATAACGCATCAAAGAGTGGACGCAAATACGGGTCGACTTTTTGACTTAAATCGCCAGGCAGAAAACCGAGTTTTTCGCCGGCTTCCACCGCAGGGCGCGTCAGAATAATTCGACGCACCTTTTCACTTTCCAAGGCGGCAACCGCGCAGGCAACTGCTAAATAAGTCTTTCCTGTACCGGCCGGTCCAATTCCAAAATTAATATCATGTGACTGGATTGAAGCAATATAACTGGCTTGGTTCAAGTTGCGAGTTTTAATGGTTTTGCGACGTGTTTTGATTAACTGCTGTTCTTCACTCAATGCCTGCATTTCATCAAACCCAAGCTCATGCAAAACCAAATGCAATTTTTCAGGCGTTAGCGTCTCAAACTGAGTCTGTTCATACAAATCACGAATGACTTGTTCTGTTTTCACTAGACGTTCCGGCAAACCAGTGACAGAAACCGCGAATCCGCGAGTATTAATTTCTACGCCTAAACGCAATTCAACTTGACCTAAATGCTCATGATTCCAACCGCAAAGGTTTTGCAACCGCTCGTTGTCCTCTGGGAACAATTGAAATTCAATGCTTTGTAATGCCGACAAAAAAACGCCTCATTGGAAATATAAAACAAAAACAAACCGGCCGGTAAGATTTTAAGAAAAACTTTACCGGCCGGTACAAAACAATAATAAACGAAATTATGATTTACGTGCTAGTTTGAAAAGTTTACAACGCATGAAACTGCGGTGCAACGAACTTATCGGCTTCTGGTGTGGCAACAATTTCACCTTTCAATGAATTCGTGTAAGCCTCGGTGATTTTGACATCAATAAACTGACCAATTAAATCCGGTGAACCTTCCACATTCACTACACGATTATTCTCAGTGCGCCCAGCAATCTCGGTAAAGGAATTACGCGACAAACGCTCTACCAAAATGCGCTGAACTGTTCCTACCATGCCTTGAGAAATCTCAGCCGTTTGTTTGTTGAGCTGTTCCTGCAAGAAATATAAACGGCGTTTTTTCTTTTCCATCGGCTCTTCATCCGGCAAAGACGCCGCTGGCGTTCCCGGACGCGCTGAGTAGATAAAACTGAATGAGCGATCGTAATTTAATTCTTCCACCAATTTCAACGTTTCTTTGAAATCGTCACAGGTCTCCCCAGGGAAACCGACAATAAAGTCACCCGATAAACTCAAGTTCGGACGATGCTCACGAATTTTTCGAATCGTTGATTTATATTCCAACACCATGTGATTACGTTTCATTAACGCCAAAACACGATCCGCACCCGATTGAATCGGCAAATGTAAATGCGACACAAGCTCAGGAATTTCTGCATAACAATCAATAATGCTTTGCGTCATTTCATTTGGGTGCGAAGTGGTATAACGAATTCGATCAATCCCGTCAATGGTACGCATGGCGTGCATTAACACCGCCAAGTCAGCAATATCGCCATCCGCCATTTCACCACGATACGCATTGACGTTTTGCCCAAGCAGGTTAATTTCACGCACCCCTTGTGCTGCCAAAGAGCGAATTTCCGCCATGACATCTTCAAACGGACGACTGACCTCTTCACCGCGCGTGTATGGCACCACACAGAAGGTACAATACTTTGAGCAACCTTCCATAATTGACACCATTGCCGACACGCCATTGACTTCCGGCTCGGGCAAATTATCGAATTTCTCAATTTCAGGAAACGAGATGTCAATCACGGCTTTTTTCTTTTTAATCGAATCATCGCCACGCACACGCAGCGCTTCATCAATCATTGCCGGTAAACGGTGCAAGGTTTGCGGGCCAAAAATCACATCAACCGCTGGCGCACGTTGACGAATCACATCGCCTTCTTGCGAGGCAACACAACCGCCCACACCAATAATGCGATTCGGCTTTTTCGCTTTCCATTTACGCCAACGACCGAGTTCAGAAAAGACTTTTTCTTGCGCTTTTTCGCGTACTGAACAAGTGTTCATCAAGACCACGTCCGCGTCGTCTGGATTCTCGACCAACTCTAGACCATAGGTTTTTTGCAACAGACTCGCCATTTTATCCGAGTCATACTCATTCATCTGACAACCATAGGTAATCACATGAAGACCACCCGTAAATGGAGTCTCTGTCAAAGTGGTTTGCAACGCGTCCTGTGCCATCAAAGTCTTTCCCTGCTGAAAAAATGAAAACGAAATCAATCCCAATAAAACCAGATTAAAACGCTAGGTCAATGAAAAACCTAGACATTTTCTTAAAATTTCAAGGCCGCGTATTCTAACATAAAGCAGAAAAAAGAAACGATAAGAAATTTTAGGCAATAAAAAACCCGCCGAAGCGGGTTTAGATTTATCTGAACTTAAGAAAAGTTTAGATTTCTAGGCAAATATTTGCACCGCCGCCAGTTGCAGGTGTGGAGTAACGAATAATACCTGTTGTACTTACACCATCATCCAATTTAACATCCATACCAACCGCAATCGCTGTTGCATTATCAGTAGAAGTGGAATATGAAAGACAAATATAATTTTTATTAGCTTCTAAAGTTGGAGCAGTTGTGTAGTCAGATGGTGCAAACACTGGTGTTGTAGCTGCAGTACCATAACCAACAGCAACAGTACCGCCATCATCGACTTCAGGTGCAAAATTAGGTGACTTAATAAAGCCTTCATTAGCTAAATCACCAAAAAATGTATTATCAGTTGTAACCAATGCAGAACCAGCATGCGATGTACTTGCCTGAATTTCAATACCATTAAGAGTGTTGTCCGTTGGAGTAACAGATCTTAGCGTTCCTGGGTAAAAACCTGCACGGTCTCTATAAGCATAAGCAGAAGCCTGCAAAGCTTTTAGTGTATCCGTATCGTTTTTAATTTTCGCGGCATTAATCATTTCCTGACCTTTCAGTACACCACCCAGTAGCAGACCGATAATGACCAGTACAATTGCGATTTCAACTAGCGTGAAACCTTTTTGTTTTTTCGCCAACGATTGAACGTTCGCTTTGAAATTGTTTCTCATAATATGATCCTTCTCATGAATTTACAGAAAAACACGTATGTGTGCTTTTCATAATAGCCATCTCAACCAGAAAAAACAGAGTAAATTTTTTTTACTCGATTTGTTTTATTGATTTAACGCATCTTTTATAGGGATACTCACTTCAAATAGAGATGTCTGATTTTCAGTATTTGATCGAAATGTCACTGAGCCGTCTATCTGTTTGAGCAATTCTCTTGCAAGAAACAACCCCAAACCCATGCCACTTTCACTATTCGTCCAAAAGGGTTCAAACATCCGTTCTATCGGAACCTGCTGCAAACTTATCTCAGAACTTTCTATCTGAACACTGAGTTCATCAGCTTGTTTCTTCACCCGAATTTTCAGCACCTCACTCCCTGAACCATGATCACGAAAGTTATTTAGAATGTTTTTAAAAACTTCTAACATCAATTCACGAGGAAGATACACATTCGCTTCCCCTTTAATTTGTGCAGCCAGTGCATTCACCTTCACAATATCTAAAATCATCGACTCAATATTGATCCATTCATTCTGTAAAACTTGTGAAGGTTGATAGGTCTGCGACAAGGTACGTTTCGCTCTTTGTGCCATAAACGGCACTGAGGCTTTCAAGCGGTTCATTAATTTGTTACAAGCCTCTTCAGCTTCGATGGTTTGCACTTGATCTGAAAGCAACTGTAGGAACTGCGCAATGTTTTTAATCTCATGCTGAACAAACAATTGGTAGCGCTCAAGTCGTTTTTGAGAAATAAGAATTTGCGACTGTTTGAGCATTAAATCCTGCTCAAGAATATGCTGAAAAGTGATAAGAATAACGCGAGCAATACTCTCTGGCTGTTGCCCAGAATAAGACAAATAGGCACTCACCTTAAATTTCATGTCATCGACGGACGCAGTAAATGCATAAAGGTAAGTTTGGTCCAGTGTGGAGCCTTTGGAAATTTTAAAGGTTTCACCAAACCAATTGACATTCGCTTCAAGCTCCAAGCAACCGGAACGGTTCAGAAGCGGCCAAGATTGATGAAAAAACTCCAAGGCATCTTGCTGGCAGTTTTCGTTAATTTTGTAGAGTTGCGAAATACTGTGTCTTAATTTAAGCGTTTGGTATCGAAAATAGAGCGCCAGAACAACCAAAACAATGCCTAACAGGAGGATGAGAAACCATCCCTCGGAAGAGAGAAATTCAATAGCAGCCTGTATCCATTCCATACTAATCTGAGAAAGCCTCGTCATCTCGGTCAATGGAATACTTCTTGATTAAGTAGTACACATTTTCACGCTTTAAGCCGAGCAAACGAGCCGTTTCATGCACATTGAACTGGGTTTGCATCAAAACCTGTCTTACCAACTTTTCTTCAGCTGAATTTCTGACATGCTTAACGCCTTCGCCCAAGGACACATCAATTGAAACCTTGTGCAGTCCTTCTTGATCCTTAAGCTTTTCTTCTTGATCATAAAACAGACAGGCTCTTTTGACAGCTTGCAACAAACTCAGGTTATCTACCGGTTTTTCAAGAAAATCAAACGCGCCATGTTTAAGCGCCAAATAGGAGGTAGCCTCGACGTTTTGCCCCGTTAAAACAATCGTCTTAATTTTAGAAATATGACGGCTCAGCCAGTCCAAAACCGCCAATCCCTCATCAGGCGAATGCTCCGCTGGAGGCATTCCCATGTCCAACACAACTACCTGAATATCGTTTTCAGACAAACACGCAAGCGCCTGCTCTCTTGAAGCTGCCTCCAAAATGGAATAACCTTCAGATTCTAAAGAAAAACCCAGCATGCTTCGCAATGCTGGGTCGTCATCAACGATTAAAATCACCATATTTTAGTTGGTAACATAATTCGTGACCGAATCCGTACAACCATCACCATCACTGCTAACCGTTATAGTTACGTTAACTCCGGCATCTTTAGGGTTGAGTACATCAAAATATAAAATATTTCCTGCCTGTCCTTCGTTACTTACTGCAACTCTATCGTCATCTTTTGCGCTCGTTGCATCATCTGAAGCGGTGATGGTTATATTCTCACCGGCATTCTTAACAAGGAAATACCAAGTGAATGTTTTATTCTTTTTCGAATCGCCTTGATCGGATACCTCAATGCGACAAGACCCATCATCAGAGACTAAATCACTATCTATTTTTTCTAACAGCGCTTCTAATTGTGTGTATGCAGCAATCTGTTCAGGCGTGATAATTTCACCTGTCGCAACATCATAGCATTCAGTATCATTACAAATGTACTCAAAACCACTTACTAATCCAGCAACCGTCTGAAAACCTGACAGCCCAGAATATTCTTCATCATTGACTGTTAATAGGTCAACACCTCCACCAGCATTGATAACGTTGGCTACATCAATTGAGCCTCCAACACTTAATACATCACTTTCATCTTTTAATCCGATATTACCATTTGCTGTGACATCTCCGGTTATTAGATACGTATTACGATCTGAGTCCGCAACATTCAATTCATTTGTATTCTCGAAATCTTTGTTCAAAATTATGTCGTAATTTTCCCAAGTATTGGCACCACCTGATCCACCTGGATCACCAGGATCAAGCTGAAGTCCACTTAAACGGTCTAGCACCTGTTGCTTGATTTCATACGCTGAAATTGTTGCGATTTGATCGTCGAACTCACCTTCTTTGAAAACATGACGCATTAAGGCTAAATCATTATTACAATTTTCCAGTTCTTGCTGACTATGATTATTTCCAGCACAATTGTTTGTTAAATCGACACCACTACCATTTTCATTAAACGCAACAATGACTGCTGGAATATTTTTTACCTCATAGTCGGCAACATCTGTACAAAGTGCATTCGTGGAATATTTTTTACAAACTCGATAACTTAAATCCGTATAGCCAACAAGATTAGTCCCAGCGGTTACAGGGGTTTCTAAACCAAAAAATGGCAATTCCGCGCCTGCAATCCCTGTATCGGGGGACACTAAACGCGCTTGAATCGCTTGATTATTCGCAAAATAGCTCGCTTCTTCTGTGCCTTCCGGTTCTCCCGATAGAGGGTTATTCGCATAGTTTGTCATGGCGGTTAAATCATCTGCATCTTCATTGATGCCATAGGCAAAAACATTGGAATAATCGTCACTTGATTCTGCACGAGAACGACCAATCGCGTTGTAAGGAACAAAGCCTTTTACCGTCGTACAGGTTCCATTCGCCGCTCGATTTTCATCACCCGAATCATCAGCCGCGGGACATGGCATATAGTAATTTACCTTGACATAATCCAAGATGGCTCGCTTGGTTTGAATGAGTTTTGAATCCGTACTGTTTTGGTAGGCATTATCAACAAAGGCATTGTAAGAAGAGACTCCACCGCCAACAATTAAGCCAACAATCACTAAAACCACCGCGATTTCAACCAAAGAGAAACCATGAGATACCCGTTGAATATTTTGATTTAGTTGCTTTGTCATTTGTATCTCCTTGATAAAACTGCAGCGTGTTTCGCTTTATCCATTGTTACCGAAACAATGTAATCCCTGTTTTCGCCCGTATTCATTTCAAAACTCGTATCACCATCACAATTTTCATCGCAGGTACCTATTCCGCTGTTTATACTGGCGGTATAGTAAAAGTTTTCACCACCATTTTCACCATAAGAAATCACTAGAGCTAAAACATTATTTTGTAAAACACCAAATTCATTATTTAAAGTAATCTCAACAGGATTTGGCGTGATAACAGAATAATAAGGCGCGCTGGTATTTGTAATGGCCAAATCTGCAGAACCTGATGGGCAAACGGGAGGTGCTGGAAGCGCATTCGAGCAAGCTAATTGATAAGTATCTGGACAATACTTCAAATTACCGCCACCACCTGCATTAGTTGTTATTGTTCCACTTTTCGCAAACACACTTGATGCTTCACACATAGTGGCGGCGCCAGCCGCCGCACTTGGAATGACTTGATAAAAATAAGGATTTCCCCAAGCATCAATTTCATCTGTTGAAAGCTCTTTATGCGGTAAATACCCTCGATCATCATCACAAACATTGTTGGTAATATCTTCAAAGCCATCAATCACTCCATCTGAATCTCCATCTGGACATGGCAAGCGCTTGTTGACGACTAAATAGGTTTCCAAAGCACCTTGGATTTTGTGTGTATTAGCAATTTGCTCTACCCGATGGTCAACATGAAACAGAAACTTGAATACACCTTGAAACAGAAGCAAAACCACCCCAAGCATCACCAAAGCAATGACGACTTCAATTAAAGTAAAACCGGCCGGTAAATTCTGTTTTTTGTTTATTAATTTTCTGGACATAAATTATCCGCCCATTGATACCAACTGTCAGGTCGAATGCCATCTATTCGAGCATCCTTTCCTGCAAAAAACCAAAAGTCATCTCCGGCATTATTAATGATTAAGTCTTGGCGTGTCGCAATTGCAGCTGCTTCTGCCTCATCATTCTCATCAGCACTTAACGCTGGATCGTCCGTATAGTTTACAAAAAGATGAGGAAATGAGGTCGCATCATTGGTTGCACGGTAACGATAAAATTCGGTACAGATTCTTCTGGCCAAAAGCGGCAGTACATCTCTTTGGTAAGAAATGCCAATCAATTTATCCACATTAGGATCGGTGGCTTTATTGATATTGACATTTTGCTGATAAATAAAATTGTAGGAATCTGCCTCATCGTCAAAGTCTATTTCTACGGCCGCTTCATTAAATATGCTAACCTCTTCCAAAACCCTATCCTCTCCAGGATCGACAATGATGGCAATATAATCGCCACTGCCGTTTATGGTCATTTCCGTTGCATAGCGTGAAACCAACACGCTATCCGCATTTTCTACTGGTGTCAGTGGCCAACGAATACCATCCGGCTCTCCAGTAAATGGCAACATATAATTAACATCTACATACAAGTAATAACGCCCTGTCTTGCCAAAATAAAAATTACTATTGGTATCAGAACTGGGTAGAAATCCTGTTTTGACTTGCCCTGTACCGGCCGGTAAACAACCCACACTGTCCGCCACGCCATCGGGTGCAGCGCCAAAATCTTCAGGACACGGAAAATACCCAGGAGAAATCGGAACCGTAGCATCGATAGTATTCACTGGATTGTATTGATCGGATAATAACGCGAACTGTAATAGTCGCTGTTTAATGTTTGATATTTCAGAGAAGTCTTTATCAACCGTCTCATGTTTAAAATGAGTGATTGCCTGATCCTGCTTGGAAGTCAGCCATAAAGTCGCAAGCAGCAAAATCAGAAAAACTGCAAAAATAATGACATAACCGTTTTGCGATTTGAAAGTAACTGGCTTCATTTCAACGACATCTTTTAGAAACTTATTCTTTTTAGTTTACTCCTTTAGCCTTTAAAAAAAAGTAAATTTACTTATTGAAGCCTACCGCTCTGAATTAATGCATACTTGGCTTGATTCATATCAAACCAAAGAACATAGTCTTTATTTCGGCTAGGTTCATCGAAAACAAAATCAGTATCACCATCACAGTTTTCCTGCTCCGCAGTCGTCAAATCAGATTGGGAACAGGTCAATGCATAACTTCCCAAACCGTTTTCTCCCCATGAAATCACCGTCGCAATCGCACCTTCTTCGATGGGTTGAAAATTCGCATCTTGAATTTCAATGCCATAAGACACCTTTAAAGTTCCTACCGGCCGGGTAGAAAGATGGTAATAAGGAGGACGATTTTGAAAATCTGTGGGATGAGCCGATACATTATCCACACAAGTTTCATTGCACACCGAATCACAATTACTGGCTGAACTCGCTGATTTGCAATAAAACGTTTCTGTTTCTGGACATAACCAAAAATCGGTTAAATCCTCACTGCCACTACTCGCAAAAACGCTGGTCGGCTCACAAACTCGGTTGATGTATGTCGAACTTTCCGTGCGTTGATGCACTCGGTAGTACCAAGGGTTGCCCCAAGCATCCGCTTCAGAAAAACCGAAATCTGCATAGGGCAAGCCACCTTCTCGATCTTTACAAGTTCCATTTGTGTTCCGACTTTCATGACCATCGCCATTCGTATCGGGACAAGGCAAAAACCCATTTATTCGAAGAAACAAGTGCATCGATTCTTCAAGTTGTAACATCAATAAGTCCTGACTAATTCGACCTTTCGCCTGTGTAGTTTGAGTCCAGACATTTGGCACTGCCATAAATATCAGCGAGATAATCACCATGGCAATACTCAAGTCCAAGAGTCCTAAACCTTTTTGTAATCCAAAACGATACTTCACTGACCCACCTTACTTAAATGTACAACTGGAAATCCAACTCTCAACGCCTGAACCAAAAGGATTGTATTCTGGCAAAGCGGGATTAGAATCATTAAACGACTTTGCCCAATGCTGCTCGGTACTCAAGCCTGTAAACTCGCCTTCACCTTTCCAGCGCATGGCTTCAATACATAACCTTCTCGCTATTAACAACTTCCACTCCTCCCATGTAATACCGACAATCAAGTCAGAATCGTCATTTGATTGCGACAGTGCAACAGGCGCACTCGGAGAGATAAAAAAACGATCACCATCTTGGTTTTCAGGGCTGAGACCGTTATTGCCCGCATCAATTAACAGGGCAATGTAGCCATCAGTGTTATCTAAACTTAATCCTAGAGGCGTTGAAGCACTCTCGATGGTGTCAACCGATAAAGGCGTGAAGTATTGGCTTGAACCTGTATTGTAGTAAGCGCTTTGATAGGCAAAACGTTCATCAACTACCAAATAATATTTAGCCGGTTTTCCAAAATACACAAACCGACTTTTAAACCGACTGGGTAAAAACCCCATGCATGGCGAAGTGCCATCGCAATTTTCACCACCCGAACTTAACTCAGGGTCGGGTACAAAACCGGTTGCATCTGGATTAGGGGCTAAGCTGTCATAAGGATTACCGCAACGGCTCTCAGTATTGAGCAAAAGGCCATCCCCGTCTAAATCCGGACACGGAAAGTATCCCAACGAAGGCATTTTACCGGCCGGTCTTAAGGTACTATCAGAGTTCGTTTGATAAATTTCTGGCTGTAGAACCGCAAACTGCATCAAACGCTGTTTGGCTAATTTCATTGCTAAAAAACGTTGATCAATCTGCTTGCTTTTAAATATTGAAATTAATGCTTGTTGCTGACTCCCCACCCACAATACAACCACAATTGCGACCGCTGAGACAAGCAGACTAGAAATAACACCCATCTGTTTTGATTTAAACACACTTTATACTCATTTAAAAAACACAAGTGCATCTATTTATAACAAATTTAATAAAAACCAATGGTTAAAAAGTTTTATCCAGCATAAAAAAAGCCCGAATACTCAAACAAGATTCGGGCTTCATTTATAAGCTAAATAGCGCTTTATATTATAAAAACTTATTTAATTGTAATCGGCTCAAGCTGCCAAATATCTTCGTTGTAATCTCTCATGGTTCTATCTGTAGAAAACACACCACTTCTGGCTGTATTAATAATACTTTTCTTAATCCATAACTCTCTATTTTGATAGAGTTCAGCGGCCTGTTCTTGTGCTTCAACATAACTATCAAAGTCTGCAAGTGTGACCCAAGCATCACTGGGTGACGTCATTGAGTGAATCACATCATCAAAAATACCCGGTTCAAACTGGTTAAAATGCCCAACCGTTAAGAGCTTCATGACTTCTTGTAAATTGAAACTTCGATCAATATAGCTTTGAGGGTGATAATGATGACGTAGTTCTTCAACTTCGTGTGTTTGCAAGCCAAATAAAAAGAAGTTTTCCTCACCGACTGCTTCTCGAATTTCAACATTTGCGCCATCAAGCGTTCCAATCGTGAGAGCACCATTCATCATGAACTTCATATTTCCGGTGCCTGATGCTTCTTTACCAGCCGTCGAAATCTGCTCTGATAAATCTGCTGCTGGGCAAATTCTCTCCATGACCGAAACTCGATAGTTGGGATAAAACACGACTTTTAATTTATCTCCAACTTGCGGGTCATTATTGACAACATGTGCAACATTATTAATCAATTTAATTAACTTCTTAGCCATTGCATAACCCGGAGCGGCCTTACCACCGAACAATACCACACGATTGGTCCAGTTTTCAGTGTCTCCACGCTTAATACGGGCGTAAAGATGGATTACATGCAGCACGTTTAGCAATTGACGCTTATATTCATGAATGCGTTTCACCTGAACATCAAACAGAGACTCAATGTTCAAAGTAACCCCTGTATGTTCAAAAACCGCATCCGCCAAAACTTGTTTATTATGCTGTTTTACCTGATACCAGAGATCACGAAATACTTTATCGCTCGCAAGTGATTCAATCTTAGAAAGTTCATCTAAATGAGTCACCCATTGTTCGCCAATCTTGCCATTCAGCAACTCTCGTAATTTTGGGTTACAACCTGCTAACCATCGTCTTTGAGTGACACCGTTTGTTTTATTATTGAACTTATGCGGCCACAATTGATAAAAATCATTAAACAAGCCCTCTTTCAACAAATTCGAATGCAACCGAGCAACGCCATTCACAGAATGACTTCCTACAATTGCTAAATACGCCATACAGACATTGTTATGTTCATCAATAATAGACATACGTCTTTGTCGCTCCAAATCCGCTGGCCAACGCATAGAAACTTCGGACAGGAAGCGCGAATTGATTTCATAAATAATTTCTAATGGTCTAGGCAGGAGCTTTTTAAATAATTCCACAGGCCACTTTTCAAGGGCTTCCGGCAATAATGTATGGTTAGTGTAGGCCATCATCTTTGTGGTCATATGCCATGCATCATCCCACTGCATTTTTTCTCTGTCCACCAACAATCGCATAAGCTCTGCAACCGCTAAACTCGGATGGGTATCATTCAATTGAAAAGAATTAAAATCAGCAAAGTCATCCAAACTTCCATACTGACGTTTCCACTGATCCAATACATCTTGCAATGAAGCAGAAACCAAGAAATATTGCTGCTTTAAACGCAACTGCTTGCCGTTTTCACTGGAGTCGTTTGGATACAACACCATGGTGATGTTTTCTGCTTTCGCTTCTGCTTCAACCGCTTCCGTGTATGAACCTGCATTAAACTCACTTAAATTAAATCCGTCGGGTGAAGAGGCAGACCAAAGCCGCAGAGTATTCACCGTATGATTTTTATACCCAGGAATGGGCACATCATAAGGCACAGCCTCAATCATTTCGGCATCTTCCCAGTGCGCCGTCATTTGTTTGGTTTGCGGATCGACATACAAGCGCGACTCCCCTCCAAACTTCACAATTTGCGTATATTCAGCACGCTGCACCTCCCAAGGATAAGGGCCTTCTCCTAACCAATGATCAGGTTTTTCAACTTGATAGCCCTCTTCTATCACCTGCCGGAACATGCCATATTCATAGCGAAGCCCATACCCCATTACCGGAAGCTGTAGCGTTGCGCATGAATCCATAAAACAGGCGGCCAATCGGCCTAAACCACCATTTCCAAGACCTGCGTCTCGCTCTGCATGTTCAATTTCTTCTAGATTCAAACCCAGCTCATACATCGCTTGCTGGGCTTCACTATCAATGCCCAGATTCAGTAGATTGTTCGTCAAAGAACGTCCAATCAAAAACTCCATAGATAAGTAATAGGCTTTTTTTGTTTTTTGACGATTGTAAGCTTCCCAAGTCTTTTTCCAATAAACCATTAAGCGGTCGCGCGTGGCATAAGACAAAGCTTTAAAAATATAGTATTTTTCAGAGGATAGATTTCGACCAATGGTATGACACAGATATTTCAGGAAATCCTCTTCAATATCTTCCACTGACATTCCCGTTGTAGAAAGTAGTTTTTCCACCATGGCTTGGCGTTTTTGTAAAACTTCGCTTGGAAGGGCATTCTGCACCTGACTCACGATTCTTCTCCCTGATAGACTTTTAAATACTGCTGCGCACTATTACGCCAATCGAAACTCTGTTGCATACCGATTTTCTGCAACTTTTGCCATGTGCGTTTTTTGGCAAACAAGGCTAAAGCAGAATGGACAGCTTCCTCAAACGCATAAGCAGCCGGTTCGTAAAATACAAAACCTGTTGCGAGATGATTGGCTAAATTCTCACTGGTCGCAGGAATGACTGAATCGGCTAAGCCGCCGGTAAAGTTTACAATTGGAGGTGTACCATACGCCAAACTGTATAACTGATTTAACCCACATGGTTCAAAACGTGACGGCATTAAGAACATATCAGCCCCAGCTTCGACTTCATGGCCTAATTTTTCCGAGTAGCCAATGTAAGTCCAAATGCGTTTTGGGTAGTGCTGAGAATACTCCATCAACTTTTCTTCGAAGTATTTCTCTCCAGAACCGACAAAAATAAAGTTAGCATCCGTGTGCTTTAATAAGTTTGGCAAGGCTTCTAAAACAACATCAACCCCTTTTTGCCAAACCAAACGCCCGACAAACCCAAATAAGGGAGCTTCCAACCATCTATCAAAGTTTGCAGAAACCTCTTCCTCGCTCACATGGTTCAGAATCGAAAACTCCTCTAACAACTTTGCCTTATTTTTCTTTTTCGCAGAAACTCGGCCTTTTTCCACACTGTATTGGTGGGCAATAAACTCATCCACTTCAGGATTCCAAACCTGATCGTCAATTCCATTTAAAATACCAATCAAATGTCCCTTTTGGCTGCGCTCCTGCAAAATACCCTCAAAGCCATAAGCGTACTCATTCAAACAAATCTCTTTAGCATAGGTTGGACTGACCGTTGTTATTCGATCGGCATATATCAATCCCGACTTAAGCATTGAAAAATGCCCCCAAAATTCAACCCCATTCATATGCCACAGAGACCAAGGCAATTCCAGCTGTGCAAAGAGTGACTCTGGATAATTACCCGGATAAGCCATATTGTGAATCGTAAAAACCGTTCGTGGACGATCCTGTTCAAGGCTCAAAAGCGCATTGACCAACCCTGTTTGCCAATCATTGGTATGCACAACATCCGGTTGCCATTTCACACCAACACGCCCCATGGCAATTTCAGCGACAACTTTAGAAAAAACGGCAAAACGCTCACCGTTATCCCACCAGTCCGTTCCATCCTGTGCTAAATATGGATTACCCGGCCGGTCAAAAAGTTCAGGGATGTCTACCAACCAAATCGGAACACCAAGGGAAGGAAAACTTTTTGCTTTCACTTCCAAAACATCCGCCTGATAGTGACGACCACACCCGCCTACTTCGACACGAGCAATGTGTTTCGGGGATTTATCAGCCACTTTGTCCAACACAGCCCGATAGGCTGGCAAAATAATACGCACTTGATTTTTCAAAGCTTTTAAAGCTTTTGGAAGACTTCCACTAACATCCGCCAAGCCACCAGTTTTGATGAGCGGGTGCGCTTCTGAGGTCGCAAATAACACTTTCATAAGTTCATCATTCTTTTCAAATTAATTCAAAGGCTTAGACGGTAATCACTGTTCTAACATCAGCACAACAGACGCTAATGGCGGTAGAGAAAGCTCAATCGAATATGGCTGATTCATCCACGGCAACTCTTGGGCTTCAAAACATCCCTCTAACAGCCACTCACTTCCATAAAATTGTTCATCATCACTATTAAAGACCACTTGATACCGGCCGGTAGAAGGTACTCCAATACGGTAATGTTCTCGAGGGATTTGCGTAAAGTTAAACACGCACACCAAATGTTGTTGCTCACTCCATCGGAGGAAGCTCAAGATGGATTGCTCATAGTCATGACAATCAATCCATTGAAAACCTTCGCTTATAAAATCCCTTTCATGCAGAGCTGGAAGTTCGCGATACAAATGATTTAGCCGGCGAGTACATAGCTGAACACCGCGATTTAAAGGCTGATCACACAAATGCCAATCTAAGGCTTTGGACTCTGACCACTCTTGCCATTGCGCAAACTCTGACCCCATGAATAACAACTTCTTACCGGGATGCAGCAACTGATAACTCAATAACAAACGCAAATTCGCTGCTCGCTGCCAATCATCTCCAGGCATTTTTTCAATCAACGAACCTTTTAAATGGACCACCTCATCATGCGATAACGGCAAAATAAAGTTTTCAGAATACGCATACATTTGACTAAAAGTGAGTTCACTATGATGGTATGCACGGAAGACCGTTTCTTTTGAGAAATACTCTAAAGTGTCATTCATCCACCCCATATTCCATTTCATGGAAAAACCTAACCCCCCCATCCATGTTGGACGCGACACCATGGGCCATGAGGTCGATTCTTCAGCCATCACCGTTGCACCCGGGCACTGAGAATGAACTTCATGGTTGAGTTCTTTTAGGAAATCAATCGCTTCTAGGTTTTCACGACCGCCATATTTATTTGGTAGCCACTGCCCATCATCTCTCGAATAATCCAGATACAGCATGGAAGCGACCGCATCCACACGCAAACCATCAATGTGAAACTCTTTTAACCAGTAAAGCGCATTGGCAATCAAGAAATTTCGTACTTCATTGCGTCCAAAGTTGAAGATGTAAGTGCCCCAATCTTGGTGTTCACCCAAACGTGAGTCTTCATGTTCAAAGAGTGCTGAGCCATCAAATCGACCCAAGCCGAATTCATCTTTAGGAAAATGCGCAGGCACCCAATCCAAAAATACGCCAATATCATTCTGATGAAAGATATCGACTAAATAACGAAAATCATCTGGCGTTCCAAAACGGCTGGTCGGTGCAAAATAACCGGTGGTTTGATAACCCCAAGATTGATCTAAAGGATGTTCAGTGATCGGTAACAATTCAATATGCGTATAGCCCATCCACTTAACATACTCGACCAAACGATGCGCAATCTCTGCATAATTCAAAAAGCGTCCATCATCCGTTCTCTGCCAAGACCCTAAATGCACTTCGTAAATATTAATTGGCGACTTTTGCCAGTCATAGCTCTGTTGCTTAGACTGCCAATTTTGATCTTGCCACTGATAACTTGTCTCATAAACCAAACACCCAGTATCTGGTCGTTTTTCCATAGACTGTACGAAAGGATCAATTTTGGTAAACACTCGTCCAGACTGCGCATTGCGAATCTCAAACTTGTAAAGATCGCCCGCCTGAAGCCCCGGAATAAAAATTTCCCAAACCCCTGAACTTCCTAAAACTCGCATCGGATGGCGAAGGCCATGCCAACCATTAAAATCACCCACCACTGAAACTCGCTCTGCCGCTGGAGCCCAAACCGAAAAACGCACACCAGAGATGCCATCAACCTTCATAGGTTTCGCCCCCAACATGTTGTAAGCATGCCAATGACGTCCTTCTGAAAACAAATGCGTATCCAGTTCACCAATTTGCGGGACAAAGCTATAAGGTGAAACGACCGAATGAACTTGTTCGTCACTCTCTTGCCACGCTACAGAAAAATGTGGGCCTAATATTTGTTTTTCAGCTTCTTCCAGAAAAACAATAAACAAATCACTGCCCTCAATGCGATGCAAATCGAATCGCGTCGCTTCATCCACCGGCAGCCAAGCTGCTTCAGCACTTGGTAACCAACAACGTACTACCCAAGCACTACCGCTCAGAGTCGCCAATTGATGCAATCCCAAAATACCGTAAGGGTCATGATGGCAACCTTGTGCTAAACGTTCAATGTCATGTCTCAATACCAATTGTTGCTCAACCAAACGCTCGACCATTGGCACCCATTTTTGATTTTTTGCTTTCACAGTGCTGCTCTTTTCATTATTTCCAGTTGTCGTGTTTTGACCGGCCGGTGAAGATAATTTTGAATCTTCTTGGGTGGTTTTCATGTTTTTTGAAGTCATTTTATTGCTGCCCATTTGATTCCTTTAACTGAAATACTCTCTGAAAAGGAGTGAAGTTTTTGGATGCTGATCTTTTTTGAAAGTCGTTGTTTGCTCAATTATGACCGGCCGGTGGATTGAATTAATGTCGCGATTTTGTCTGCAAGTTCCTCGGTAAGCCGCCCTTCTTGCAATTGCCAATTCCAGTTATTTTCAATAGTACCAGGAGTATTCATTCGTGATTCCGCCCCCAAAGCCAACCAATCCTGCATCGGTGCTATAAACCAATTGGGCACACTTTTCAGACCAGCCATAATCAATGGCCAAGGCATTTGCACATCCACACCCACTTGTTCCAATTCCTTGTGAGTACTTTCTAGCTGTGACCAAATCCAATTCTGAGCTCCAGGTTCTAAACTCTCAAACCACCCCATAGTCGTATCATTATCATGAGTTCCGCTGTAAACGACTGAATTTTCAACCTGTTCATCTAACGCATGCGGATTATCCGGCAAACCATTAAACCCAAATTGCAGAACCGCCATACCGGGTAAATCAAACGCTTCTTTTAATGCCACAACTTCCGGGGTAATAATTCCTAAATCTTCGGCAACCAGAGGCATATTTGGCATGGATTCTTGCAAACTCTGTAGCAGTTTTTCTCCGGGAACCTTCTCCCATACACCATTCATTGCAGTCTCTTCATCCGCTTGAATTTCCCAGCTTGCCTCAAGGCCGCGGAAATGGTCAATTCGTAACACATCCAGTTGTGATAATGCATGCTCTATGCGCAAATGCCACCAAGAGAAATTATCTTTCTCCATTTTTTCCCAGTCATAATGCGGATTCCCCCAACGTTGACCGGTTTCGGAAAAATAATCGGGGGGTACTCCTGCAACGACGGTTGGATTTAAAGATTGGTCTAATTTGAAATTTTCAGGATTTGCCCACACATCCGCACTGTCATAAGCGATAAAAATTGGCATATCGCCAAATAGCGTAATGGCTTTTTGGTTCGCATAAGTTTTTAATGCTTGCCACAGGTGTGACAACCAAAATTGTTGTTGCTTAATTTCCAATAACTGAATTTGATGCGCAGCCTTGAAAATCTCTAAAGCACTTGAATCCCGATACTTATATGCCTCTGGCCACTCGTTCCAAGCGCGATGTTCAAAATGTTCACGCAGCGCCATAAACAATGCAAAATCCTCCAACCAATGCGGAGGCGAATTTAAATAAGTTTCAAAAGCGTCTGTTGACCCTTCAAACTCTTTTTCAAAATCCGATTTCCAACCGGCCGGTAAAAATCTCGGGTTCATTGCAAACGCTGAAAGCGCGCTGTAAGGCGATAAATCATCATGTGGAGCATTGAGTGGAAGCATTTGCCAAATTTTCAGCTGAGCTCTTTCCATCCAATCAATAAAACGCCAAGCGTTTTGATCCAAACAACCGGCGGTTTGACTGCTTTCTTGCGGCAAAGAGGTGATATGCAAAACCACACCCGCTTGACGCTGCTTGTATCCAAAATTCTTTGAAGTCGGAGGATTTGGCATTTTCTTAACCTTTTACCGTTATTAATTCAGGCGAATTTCACTAAGGAGCCTCTGATTGAATCAAATTGAAATTCTGCGAGACTTCCAGCTCGCTTATTTTAGGCGTGGCGCGCCGACCTTAGTTATTCTAAGGTCAAGAGTCACAACGACAAAGAAGTGGGCTGGAAGCCTCGCCCACAGGGGCTTAGCCAAATCTGCCATCTCTGCGTTATGAAGTTTTGCAAGGTCTAGACATTGCTGCAACTTCACGCCTTAACCTGACAAATTTGGCGTTGCCAGAAATTAATTTGATTCAATCAAAGGTTCCCTAAGCATTTCGACGCATAGTGCCACCGTTTTCAACCCCATGACCACCATGAGAAATCGGTTGATTCAAAGCCTCGGGAATTTCTACTTCAAGCAGTTGATAGAGTTTTTTAAGATGTGAACGATACAGGTGATCAAAGTCTTTAACACTTTGAGCATTGTTATAATCCCCAAACCACCAGAACCAATCCGAACCTTCACAAATCGCTAATTGATCAATAATCGCCTGCGACTTTTCTTCAGTAAATGTTTGCGTTGCCATAACTTTATCGAAGCTTTCTTTTGCTGCAACCAGCAAATCCCAGCCAAGATTTTTGTCTTTATCGCCCATCCAAGTTGAGAAAGAACCATAGACCCAACTACCGGCTTTTAACATGGGAAGCTCTCGCACTTTGCAACCATCCTCAATGGCCTGACTAAAGGTCGTCATTTCAATTCTTGGATGGTCACTTAATACATCATAAAAAGCCATTAAGAAATGATAAGCATTATCTGGATAGTATTCCCACGCATTTTCCCCGTCCAGAATCACACTTACGACATGCTGGTCAGCCTCTTCTCCCAAAAAGTTAGCAATATTCGTCATATTTTGAGCAAAGTTATTCGCCGCATCTTCGGCACGCCAGTCCTTGTATTGGAAACCGATTAAATCCGACATACCATCATCTCTAAAGAACAGTTTTGCATGAGCATCTTTATGCTTAAGAGGAGAATACAAAGCCTTTTTACTGTTAATCAAATGCGGATTAATTTGCGATGCTTCACATGAATGCCGCCAAACACCTTCACCGGAAGCCGTCCATTGCAAGTTATAATCATCTAACAGCTTCACAGCTTCAGAACTCAAAGCCCCTTCCGATAACCACACGCCTTTGGACTTTTGACCAAAATAATGCTCAAAAACTTCTTGGCCTTTTTCCAAATGCCAACGAGCACGCGCTTCACCACCTGGGTAGGCAGGCGCTTGTGGCAAAGGGGCATTTGGCGTGGATTCATGCAAACTATTAAAGTCCAACATGAGCGGTACAATCGGGTGCCCATAAGGACTCATAGAAAGCTCAATTTGGCCACGATCCAATAACGCTTTGTAACGAGGAATAATATTACGAATCGCATCAAACAAAATTTCCATAACAAGACGGCGATCTTTCTTAGAAAAGTTTTTCTTTTTCTGCATTAACAATGTAATTCGGTGATCATCACGGCGTAAGCTGATTCCCATCCAAGCAAGGTGATACCACATCAACAAATCAATGAAGAACTGTTCGCTTAAATACGACAATTGAACACAATGCGATACATCGTTAACCAAATCACAGTTTTGCAGCAGTTCGACCATTTCATGAAAATACGGTAAGGCATGAATAATGGTTGGAGCATGCGCTTTTTGACATAGAATCGCAATTTCTTGGCGCTGAGACAACTGGCCGGAAATCGGCTCAACGCCAGCGAGTAAGTTAAGCAAACGGTCTTGCATTGGCTGACCATTATCCAACCACTCCTCAATCTGCTGAGCGTAGTCATCCAACTGTTCCAATAACACAGGGGCAAAATTGACAACCACTTTTGCCTCGGGACATTTTTCCAAATGCCAAACCATATCGGTGTAATCTTTTATGGCATGCAAATACACCCAAGGAAGGTGATACTCACCATCTTCACCATCACGATAATGTGGTTGATGCATGTGCCAACAGACCACTAACTTAACTTTTTTCTCACTCATAAACTCGCCTTACTCCATTACTCAACCATACACACATCAAAACTTATCGAGTAATGTGCAAACGCTGCCCGAACATGTCTGGTGTAACTAAGACAATGCCCGAAGATTCTTCAAGATAGAAACGCTCAGCATCCGCAACAGGATCTTCGCCAATTACTGTATTGGGAGGAATAATCGTACCTTTATCAATCACTGCATTTTGAATACGGCAATTTCTCCCCACATCAACCCGAGGCAACAACACCGAATCTTTAATAAGTGAATAACTATGGATTCGTGATCCACTTGAAATAATAGAACGCTTAATTCTCGCACCAGAAATAATACAACCACCAGATACTAAAGAGTCAATCGCTTCCCCTCTTCGTCCTTCATCATCAAAAATGAATTTTGCTGGTGGCATTTGAGCTTGGTAGGTCCAAATCGGCCAATCACGGTTATACAAATTCAGTTCGGGTTCAATCGAACATAGATCCAGATTCGCTTTCCAGAAAGACTCAACGGTTCCTACATCTCGCCAATAGAGCGGATTCTCTTCCTTATCGACAAATGGATAAGCTTGTACATACTGACTATCAATAATCGAAGGAATAATATCTTTACCGAAGTCACGCGATGAATCAGGGTTATCCCGGTCCTCAATTAGTTTTTGAAATAGGAATTCCGTAGAAAATATATAAATGCCCATAGAAGCCAACGCCATATCAGGCTTACCTGGCATCGGGTCAGGATTTGCAGGCTTTTCAGTAAACTTGGTAATTTCTAAAGAATCGTCAACGGACATCACCCCAAAACCACGCGCTTCGTCTATTGGTACTTCAATACAACCGATTGTCACATCAGCTCCAGAGTTAGCGTGAGCAAGCAACATATTGCTGTAATCCATCGAATAAATATGATCCCCACCCAAAACCATTACATACTGAGGTGAGTGACGTCGCATAATATCCAAGTTCTGATAAAGTGCATCAGCAGTTCCCTGATACCACTCTTTATCAATACGCTGTTGAGCCGGTAACAACTCTACAAATTCACCGACTTCATAACGCATAAAACTCCACGCACGCTGGATGTGTCGAATCAATGAATGTGACTTATATTGCGTTAAAACCCCAATTTTTCGAATCCCTGAATTCACGCAATTCGATAAGACGAAATCAATGATTCGATACTTACCACCAAACGGCACAGCCGGTTTCGCTCGCCAACGCGTCAAATCTTTTAAACGACTCCCTTCACCACCAGCTAAAACCAATGCAAGGGTATTACGAGTCAATTCGGTACTGGTTTTTGTTTCACAATAATATTTCATGGAAATCCTCTATATGAATCATCAGGCATCCAAACGCTTCTGCAAGCATTTTTTGAATGATACGAATGTCCAAAACCATTTCGTCGATGACAGACTAACAACTAAGTGCATATGCACCAAAAAATCTTTTTATTTAACCGGCCGGTAAATATTTAGCTTGTACTCAACCATTCACATTGTGCTCTCATTTCACGCCAAACCCAACGATAAAACTATCACCAGATAGTGTTTTGAATATTTCATTGTTGCCTGCGAGCAATCAAACCTAGCAAAAAACAACCCAGATAAAGACATTCTCTAACACCTACCTGAAAATTACGTAGAAAACTGCTTGAATACAAAACTATCTTATTGTCTACATTAAGACAATCGGAGAATGACAGTTTTATGAAAAGAAGATCGAAGAGCACCTCCGCAAAAACACGCACGTAATCCATCGTATCACCAAAGCTTCATTGGAAGTAGCTGAGAATCAAAGTTGCTTGCAAATCGATCATAAATTCGCTGAATACTTGAGAATAATCAAAAAAAGTAACATCAAAAACATTAACGCTTAAAATTGTGGGCCAATTCGTTTTTAACACTGTACTTATGTCATATCAAACATAGCCCCGGATGAAATTCATTCTTCTAATTTACTTATCTCTATTTTTATGACTTCAATTCATATTAAAATGACCTAAATTTTTTTACAAACTGACGATAAAAGCTTCAAATTCCAACTATGAAAGTGAATTACCAACAAACCGCAAAACGTGTATTCGATATTGAAGCGCAAGCACTCACTCATTTAAAAACGCTGCTTGACGATGACTTTAATAAATCCATTGACGCCATCCTGTCAACTCGGGGGCGAGTTGTGATTTGTGGCATGGGGAAATCCGGCTTGATTGGTAAAAAAATCATGGCAACTCTAGCCAGCACTGGCACGCCGTGTTTTTTTATGCATCCCGGAGAAGCATTCCACGGTGATTTAGGTATGGTTTCGCCAGAAGATATTTTCTTGGCCTTATCTAATTCTGGAGAAACCGAAGAAGTCATCAAACTGTTACCATTCTTAAAAGACAATAACAATATCGTCATTGCCATGACCGGCCGACCCAATTCAACACTCGCGGAAAACGCGCACTTTCACTTAAACATTGCTGTCCCACAAGAAGCCTGCCCTCACCAACTTGCCCCCACCGCCTCCACTACCGCAACCCTAGCAATGGGCGACGCATTGGCTGTAGCCTTAATGGAAGCACGAGAGTTTCAACCACAAGACTTTGCCCGCTTTCACCCTGGAGGAAGTTTAGGCAGAAAACTTCTCAGTCGCGTCAAACACGAAATGAAAACTGAAAACTTACCAAAAGTCTCAGCCAACGCCAGTGCACAGGAAGTCATTCATACAATGACTGAAGGTCGATTAGGCCTTTGTATTGTAAATGAAGGTGAAGGCATTATTACCGACGGCGATTTACGTCGACAAATGGAGCAAGATTTTTCTGGCCTAGCCGCAAAAACCGCACAAGATTTAATGAGCCATGGACCGAAACTAATCTCACCGAATGCGCGTTTGAGTGAAGCTGAAATACTGATGAGTGACAATAAAATCACCAGTTTACTTGTTGGTGAAATGGGGAATATTCAGGGCGTGATTCAGATTTACGACTTGAAATAAATGCCTAAAATATAAACAACAGAATAATGAGCATCAACGTGCGAAGCATAATCTACAACACCCTCATTCTCTCAGCTTTGCCGATTGTAGCTGGAATCAGTTGGCGGAAATGTCGTAAAGCCGCCCAAACTGAACCGCGCCTCGAACATTGTTTTGCGCAAAAATTTGGAAAGTTACCGGCCGGTATAAAACAAAATGGCGTTCTAATCCATGCGGTTTCTCTTGGGGAAACTCGTTCAGTTCTCCCTCTTATTTCAGAACTGCAAAACCTTTATCCAGATATGCCTTTAACCCTAACGAATGGTTCCGTTCGAGGCGCTAAACAGCTGGTCAAAACCCTACCGGCCGGTATTCAATATAGCTTCCTGCCGCTCGATTATCCATTTGCCGTTAAACGTTTTTTAAAACAACTGCAACCCAAGGTGGTTGTGATTATCGAAACCGAAATCTGGCCAAACCTCATTCAAGCGTGCCACGATTTAAACATTCCCATACTACTGGTAAATGCCCGGCTAAAACGCAGCTCAATGCAGAGCTATCAAAAATATGGCGGACAATGGCTTTGCGACAAATTAAATCAAATCGAAACCATAGCATGTCAATTCAAAGCGGATCACGACAACTTTGCTCGACTTGGTGTCAATACGAATAAACTGCAAACTATTGGAAACCTAAAATTTGATATATCGATCTCAGATCAATTACGCCAACAAACCAATGCTTGGAAAGCGCATCACAATGGCTTTATTTGGGTCGCAGCAAGTACGCATGAAGATGAAGAAGCGCTCATGCTTGAAGCACATAAAAAGCTTTTAGCCAAACAGCCAAATTCAGTATTAATTTTAGTTCCACGGCAAGCTGACCGTTTTATCGAAGTCGAACAAAGCTTACTGAGGGAAACATGGCATTATGAAAAACGCAGTGACTGGCAATCATTAGAACAGCATACACTAAGGCAAACGACTCAGGTTGTCCTTGCTGACAGCGTCGGAGAGATGCTTTTTTGGATGGGAATCAGTGATGCGGCTTTTATTGGTGGCTCAATGGTCAATTTCGGCGGACACAATATTCTTGAGCCTGCTGCTTGGCAAAAACCGGTTCTCTCAGGTCCGCACTACCAAAATCTAGAAGCGCTCTATCAGGTGTTTATTGATGAGAATGCGATTCAAATTTGCGACACTCCTGAAGAGCTAGCATCCCAGCTTATCGCTCTAACTGACGATAAAACAAATAGCAAATGGGGAGAAATAGCCTTCCAAACGTTTGAACAAAATACAGGCGCCTTGCAAAAGGTTTTGTCACTCCTCGAGCCTTATTTATCAATCACTACAACTCAATAAAACAGCTCGTAGAATACGTTCATCCAAACAAAAAAACCAAGCATTTGCTTGGTTCTTTTAAAAAATCGTCAGGCTTTTAAATCGGTCAGAAACGCAATCAGAAACAACTCCTGTCCAATAAATACCGACTAGAAATTACTCTGCTTAGTGCTTACTTTCATAGGCTTTATGTGAAAAATAAAGCGCCAACGCAACCAACATAATCGCCAACGCATAGTAGAGCAACTCTAATGGTTCCTGTGGTTTGAGGAAAATGGCTTGCTCAAAGAACATAACGATTAAAATCATCAAGATCACTTTCGCGAGCTTATCTTTTAAATCATCCAGTGAATTGATAATCAAAATCTTACTCGAAGTATTTCCACTGGCCGGCCCAATCTTAGAGATAAACAACTCATAAAGACCCAATGAGAAAATCAACATAATGGCACCTAATAAAAACCCGTCCACCGAGGCAACGACATGAGCCACTGTAAGAGCTTTTAACTCGACACGTCCAGCATCATCCAATGCATGATAATGCGATAAATGCGCAATCGTGTAATACACGTCAATCGAGGTCATATAAAACAGTGCAAAAGCAGTCAATAAACTTGCCACCACTGCAATCAATACGACAAACCGACTGTTCCATAAAAAGTTTTCAAATACTTTTTCTGCCATCGAATTAGAACGTGCATCAACACAAGCATTTTTTACATCACCTTCCGATCGCTCTGAAAACTGACCACTCGCCTTCTCATTCACCTTTTCATCTATCTTCTCATTCGCCATAAACTTCTCCCTGAAAGTAACCGGCCGGTAGACTTTGCTTAAGCTTCTTTTTCTAACATTTCAATGGTCAAATTGTGGTTCGTGTAAATACACAAATCCGCGGCAATGTTTAAACCTTTTTCAACCACATCTTTTGCGCTCAAATCGGTATTATCCATCAAAGCTTTGGCAGCAGAATAGGCATAATTGCCACCAGAACCAATTGCAATGAAATCTTCCTGCGGCTCAATGACATCCCCTGTCCCAGAAATCAGCAACATGTTCTCTTGATCGGCGACCAACATCATCGCTTCAAGCTTTCGTAAAGCGCGATCCGTACGCCAATCTTTGGCCATTTCTACAGCGGCCCGCATTAGTTGTCCATTATGGGTTTGCAAGCGTGCTTCAAAACGTTCAAACAATGTAAACGCATCAGCGGTCGCTCCAGCAAACCCTGCCAAAACCTGACCGTTATATAAGCGACGTACTTTGCGCGCATTGCCTTTCATGACCACATGGCCAAGTGTCACCTGTCCATCACCACCAATGACCATTTGATTACCACGCTTTGCACACAAGATGGTTGTACCGCGAAAATTATTCATATTGCTAGAGTTTTCAGTTTGATTAGTCAAAACTTGGTCTCCTAAACCTGTGAATCGTATTTGGCGACTATTCTATAGCAAATAAGCAGTATATAAACTTCTGAAGATAAGATTTTCGAGCTCAATCGCCCATATAATTTATTTGAAATGGAACATTAGTACGAGAACCAAAGGTACTTACGAAAAGCGACATCCCAAAAATCAATCATAAACTTACTTCTTTGCTCTGGGATGAGCTGAATCATAAACTTTTGCTAAATGCTGCAAATCCAACTTGGTATAAATTTGTGTTGTAGATAAATTCGCATGGCCTAAGATTTCCTGAACTGCACGAAGGTCGCCACTGGATTCGAGAACATGAGTCGCGCAGGCATGGCGTAAACGATGCGGAGACACTTTCGTTGGCAAACCGGCTTGCTGCGCTCGTCTATCCAAGCTTGCTTGAATTGAACGTACACCCAAACGATTTCCATAACGATTGACAAATAGCGCTTGTTCATCAGGCTTTGCATGCAGTGCTCTAATAGATAGCCAAACCTTAATAGCACTCTTTGCTTTCGAGCCCATCGGAGCTAAACGTTCTTTACTCCCTTTTCCGAAAACTTTAACCCAACCAGAATCGACCCCTTGAGCAACCGCAATCACATCCAGCTGAGCACATTCACTCACACGCAAGCCACCAGAGTAGAGCAATTCAAAAATCGCCTGATCTCGAATGTTCTGCCAATTATCCATTTGAGGAGCATCATTATTGGAAGCTTTGATAGAATTTTCCTGCTCGCCAATCGAGAGCAGTTTGGTCGTTTGGTCAACATCCAAACTTTTTGGCAAAGGGGCAGGCTGTTTCGGAGCTTTAACACTTTTGGCGACATTGCGACTGACAACACCATTTTCCAAGAAAAAATTCAGTGCACTTCTTAAACTGGACAATTCTCGCGATAGCGTTCGCGGATGCACGCCTTGCTGAGAACGGTGTGCGAGGTAATCTTTAATGTGTGTGGTTTGAATATTCGACCATTGATCAAACGCCTCAATAAAGTCATTGGATGGCATTTCCGTATCCTGACAATAACTAACCTGCCAAAACGCTAAGAAGGATTGCAAATCTCTCCGATAATTTTTAAGAGTATGTGCGGAGCGATTTAACGACTGTAAAGCCTTAGTAAAATCATCAATCGTCACAATCCTCTCCTTCAAACAAAATCAAACACTCTCAACAAATAAATGTGACAGTTTCGAGGTCACCATCTGCCCAATAAATTTCAAAAACAGGGTTTCAGTCCCAGAATACTTTAAATCAAGGCTTCCCAACGCCAACACTCCCCAAACCGAGTTTTCACCTAAAGGAATGACGCATACGGAGGCAATCGAATCGTGTTGATAAAACAATCCTTGTCGCCACGCCTCTTCAATCGCTCCACAAAGAGGCCGATCTATTTTAAGAGTGGTCGCTAATGCATTTGCCCAACGTTGATTCAACCCCAATTGCTTTAAACCATCCAAACTTTTATGGGGCAAATCAAATGAGTGCAAAGAGGTTTCATCGACCGAAAACAATATCTGCATTTGCTGATAAATACAGTCAATCGCTTCTTGGTCAGTTTGAGTTCGCATCAGAGCAGCACTGAACGCTTGGATCTTCTCAAAAATTTGCGTATTGGCCATGGCATGACCGATAAACTCATTTACTTGTGTCTCAAATAAGTCTGATTTAGAACGCAAAATGGCAAGTTGTCTCTCCAGTAAACTGACTGTTTGACCGGTTTGAGGATGTGATAAAAGCATTTCACTCAACAAAGCTTCTCGCCCTTCAAAAAAACGGGGATTATGTCGAAGGTATTCTTCAACTTGAACCTCGAAATCTATCAAGGCACGACCTGACAAGTTTTCAATACTATTGGATTCTTCAACAACGACTTCACTGTTTGAGTTCGTCTCATTAACCATCATGTCACTCGAAGCACTAAGTTTGCTAAGTCTATTCATTTTCTAATTATTCTTTTTGGAGCATCTCGAAACTCAAAGGTGTCCGACAAACCTAATATAATTTCTATCAGAGACCTTTGCACGAGATAATAAATAACCAAAATTGGCTAAAATCCTGTCGAGCTTTGTTAAAAAGCTTGAGAATAGCTAGCTATTCCCTGCACTTTTTGCCTAGATCAACAAAATTTTTTCTCAATTTATGCTTTATCTCTTACTCGTGCAAAGCTCTCACGTTAATAATTTTTAGACTTCAATCAGACCTTCAAACACACTTACCGCAGGGCCAGTCATCCACACCGGAGATTCGGGCTGACCGCTCCACTGGATGAGTAAATCTCCTCCAGGTAAATGAATCGTAACTGAGTCTTCAATTTTATTCCAAAGGCGCATCACCACCATTGCCGCACATGCACCTGTGCCACACGCCAAGGTCTCAGCAGCTCCACGTTCATACACTCTCAAAGCAATTTCTGTCGGCGATAATACTTGTGCAAAACCAACATTGACTCGCTCAGGAAAGCGCGCATGAGACTCCATTAACGGCCCTAAAACATCAACAGAAGCTTGTTGAATATCTTCAACTTCTAACACGGCATGAGGGTTTCCCATTGATACGGCTCCAATCATCACCGTTTGCTCCTCAACTTGAAGCGCATAATAATCTGCTTGTTTTTCAGCCTTAAAAGGTAGGGCTTCAGGTGCAAAGTTGGGCACTCCCATATTCACTCGAACACCGTCACCTTCAATATAAAGCACTATAATGCCTGAAGCCGTTTCCACGGTAATTTCAGTTTTATCCGTCAAGCCTTTATCAAACACGAATCGAGCGAAACAGCGAGCACCATTTCCACACTGCTGAACTTCGGAACCATCTGCATTAAAAATACGGTATCGAAAATCCACCTGAGGCCGATCCGTTGACTCAACCACCAAAAGTTGATCGAAGCCAATGCCGAAGTTGCGATCAGACCAGCTCTGAATCTGCCCTACAGAATAATCGAATGGCTTTTGAGTTGCATCCACAACCATAAAATCATTCCCTAACCCCTGCATTTTTGTAAAAGCAAGTTGCGCCACGCCAATCTCCGTCATTCCATACTCTAAAACCGTTATTCTAGCAAACCCGATGAATGCTGTTACACAATCCGAAAAACCATTTTTACAGTCTATCTGACTGTTTACCGGCCGGTGAAAAAAGCCAATCTGTTTACTAGGGAACCTCTCTAAATAATGAAGAGTGCTTTTGCACCTGAAAACCGGCCTCAAAAGCGCCTTGAATCGTTTTATAATGCCCCCATTATTAAAAGCAGTCAGCATTTCTGGTTTCGTTCATTTGATTTTACCCCGACAAAACCCCACTAATTTGCTGGCGGCTACTCTATACAACTATTAAGGATTACACTCGCTATGATGACACCTAAAGAGATTGTTCACAGTCTAGACACTCACATTGTCGGTCAAAATGAAGCCAAACGTGCGGTAGCAATTGCCCTGCGTAATCGCTGGCGTCGTAGTCAATTAGCGGATGACCTAAAAACCGAAGTCACACCAAAAAATATTTTAATGATTGGTCCAACGGGGGTTGGTAAAACAGAAATTGCACGTCGTTTGGCAAAGCTCACCAATGCACCCTTCCTGAAAATCGAAGCGACTAAATTCACTGAAGTAGGCTATGTCGGTCGTGATGTTGATTCGATCATTCGTGACTTGGCCGAAACTGCGGTCAAACTCACTCGCGAACAAGCGATGAAATCAGTCAAACGCCAAGCCGAAGATCGCGCAGAAGAAAAGATTTTAGACATTCTGCTTCCACCTGCTCGTGGTCGTGAAACCGATAGTTACGACAATATGGCCGACACTCGTCAAAAATTCCGTAAACGTCTGCGCGAAGGCGATTTAGACGACAAAGAAATCGAAATTGATTTAAGCACCGCTCCGAGCCAAGTCGAAATCATGGCACCTCCAGGCATGGAAGAGATGACTCAACAGTTACAAGGCATGTTTGAAGGACTTGGGCAAGGACGCAAAGAAAAACGTAAACTCCCTATTAAAGATGCGATGAAAGCGTTAATTGATGATGAAGCTGCCGCCTTGGTGAATGAAGAAGACATCAAATCCAAAGCGATTGAAAATGTCGAACAAAATGGCATTGTCTTTATTGACGAAATCGACAAGGTTGCTAAAAACGCTGATAATTCAAGCGGCAGTGTTTCTCGTGAAGGTGTGCAACGGGATTTACTACCTCTTATTGAAGGCTGTACGATTTCCACCAAGTACGGCATGATTAAAACCGACCATGTTCTGTTTATTGCTTCGGGAGCTTTCCATTTAGCAAAACCTTCTGATTTGATTCCAGAACTTCAGGGGAGATTGCCAATTCGCGTCGAGCTGCAGTCGTTACGCGTTGAAGATTTTGTTCGGATCTTAACCGAACCAAAAGCCTCACTCGTCACACAAGCGTGCGCACTTTTGGAAACCGAAGGCGTCAAACTCGATTTTACACCGGCCGGTATTCAACGCTTGGCAGAAATCGCACACCAAGTGAATGAAGGAACCGAAAATATTGGTGCGCGCCGTTTGCATACCGTTATGGAACGCCTTCTTGAAGAAGTCTCTTTTGAAGCCACTGACATGTCAGGTCAAACTTTGGAAATCAATGCCGAATTTGTAGAGCAGCGTCTAGGTGAACTTTCAATTAACCAAGATTTATCGCAATATATTCTGTAGAGTTTACCTACTATGAGTCATCCAAAACCGACAGACATAAAATTGCATCAAAAATCCCGCTATCTTGAGATTCATTTCGATAATGGCGAGCACTTTGATTTAAGTTGCGAGTTCTTGCGCGTCTATTCTCAATCGGCAGAAGTCACTGGTCATGCCCCAGGACAAGAAGTTCTTCAAGTCGGCAAAGAAAACGTCAATATTGATGCCATTACCCCTGTCGGTAATTACGCGGTAAAATTGCATTTTGATGATGGACATGACACAGGGCTGTATACTTGGGAGCGACTTTACGAGCTTGGCAAAAACCAGCATAAATTTTGGATGGACTATTTGCGTGAACTGATGCGCGCCGGTCACTCTCATCCTGAACTCGACGCACTAAAAAAGCCAAAATCTTAGAGAACTTTACATGAGTAAGAGATAGATCATAAATTGAGAAAAAATTCTTTCTAGCTAGGCACCGAGTGCCCTTTGGGAATCAGAATGCTAGGGAGAATTTTAGCCAATTTTGGTTATTTACGATCTCCTGTTTATACTCTTTGAATGCAAAGATCTCTTAATTAAGGAACCACTATGAACGACAAGAAATCCACAATCGACTTCGGTTTTAGCGAAGTCCCAGTCAGTGACAAAGTGAAACGCGTCAAAGGTGTTTTTGATTCAGTCGCCGGCAACTACGACATTATGAATGATGTAATGTCTATGGGAATTCACCGTTTATGGAAGCGTCAAACCATTGATTTAAGTGGTGTTCGTCCAGGCAATAAAGTCTTGGACTTAGCAGGTGGAACCGGTGATTTGACCAAAGCCTTTGCAAAACGCGTAGGCAAAGACGGTAAAGTCGTTCTGGCAGACATCAATGAATCTATGGTTCGCGTGGGTCGGGACCGTTTAATTGATGAAGGCATTGGAGGCAATGTTGAATACACTATTACCAATGCAGAAGCCCTAGCCTTTCCTGATAATACCTTCGACATTGCGACCATTGCATTTGGGTTGCGAAACGTTACTCACAAAGACGTCGCTTTAGCGGAACTCTGCCGAGTACTCAAACCCGGAGGACAGCTATTGGTGCTCGAATTCTCAAAAGTCACCAACCCTGCACTGTCCAAGTTGTACGATTTTTATTCATTTAATATTTTGCCGAAAATGGGTAAAGTCATTGCCAATGACGAAGCCAGCTATCAATATTTAGCCGAATCGATTCGCATGCACCCTGACCAAGAAACCCTGAAAAAAATGATGTTAGATGCCGGTTTTGATAAAGCAGAATATCTAAACTTCACCCAAGGGATTGTCGCATTGCACCGTGGCTGGAAGTACTGAACCGAGTGAACACTCTGATTCCAAGCTAATGCATTAAAATCATTTGTGTCTAAGGAGAATCTTGTGACCGAATTTGAAGAACCATCGTTCAGTGCTTCCGAGACAATTCCTCGTGGACAAATTGCATTTGCTCAGCTCTTGGAAACACTCTTTAATAGCGCAAAAACATTGGATGCTTTTCAAGCCGCGGACCTTTTCTCATTAGCACCTTCTGTGATTGAGATTGAAGTCCAACCTGCGCCTTACAAAGCATTTATTTTAATTAATGAATCAAGCCTTACTGTTCAAAGTCAGCTGAATGGCCAAGCAGACTGCCAAATTAAAGCTGGCATTTCTAATTGGGCAAGCTTAAATAGTTTCATTGATGCGAGCGAGCACCCTGTAGAGATCGAATTTGAGCGTTTCGAAATTCAAGGAAACCATGAACTTGCTGAAAATTTTTTACGTGCATTGAATCTCATGGAACTGGACTGGGAAGAAAAACTCTCTCAGTACACAGGGGATTTAATCGCTCATCAAATTGGTCAAAAAACTCGCCAGTGGCACCGCTATAAAAAATCTACCGGCCGGCAAATAACCGAAATGTTTGAAGAATATCTAAAACATGAGCTTCGAATCGGTCCAAGCCGTTTAGAAATGCAGACTTGGCAAACTCAGCTAGAAGAACTTGAACAGCAAACTCAAACGCTTTTACAGCGTGCAAAACGCCTAAAGCCGAAATAATGAAAATAAACAAACAGATGCAGTAAACATCTGACAAAACAACCCTTACAACAAACGCCAACCTGATTTACTTGCTTCGAGCGCTTCTATGACGAATTCCTTAAAACAATTTTTCCGCCTTATTAAAATCAACAGAGTATTGAGCCACTACGAAATCGATAAGATGGTTCTGGCCAATACCAAATACGCTTGGCTGGTTTGGCTTAATCGCATTTTGCCATGGAACTGGAAACGTGCTTCACAACTTAACCGAGGTGAACGCATTCGCCTAGCACTTGAGGAACTAGGACCAATCTTTATTAAACTTGGTCAAGCACTGTCCACCCGAAAGGACTTACTACCTCACGATATTGCAATTGAGCTCTCTAAACTCCAAGACGATTGCCCACCTTTTGACCAAGATCATTCACGAGAAATTATCGAGCAAGCACTCAAACAACCGATTGAAGAAGCTTATGCCGAATTTGATCCTGTCCCAATGGCATCTGCATCGATTGCGCAAGTTCATGCCGCAAAATTGCACAGTGGTACAGATGTAGTGGTGAAAGTCGTTCGGCCAGACATCAAACCGGTCATTGAGCAAGATGTTGCAATCATGTATGTTCTGGCTGGTCTTTTTGAAAAAGCCGTAAAAATTGCCAAACGTCTGCATCCGGTTGAAGTCGTCGCCGAATTTGAAAAAACCATCTTAGATGAACTGGATATGATTCGCGAAGCGGCAAATGCAGCACAGCTAAAGCGTAATTTTGACGGTTCTGACTTGCTTTATGTCCCCGAAATTTACTGGTCACACACTTCTGAACGCGTCATGACGATGGAAAGAATCTACGGAATTCGTATTTCAGAAACTGAAAAATTGATTGAAGCAGGAATCGATTTGACAGATTTATCGGCCAAAGGTGTGATTATTTTCTTCACTCAAGTTTTTCGTCACAACTTCTTCCATGCGGACATGCACCCTGGAAATATTTTTGTCCTGCCTGATGGTCGTTATGCGGCAATTGATTTCGGTATTATGGGAACCTTGGCACCGGAAGATCAGCGCTACCTAGCAGAAAACTTTCTAGCCTTCTTTAACCGCGACTATCTGCGCGTGTCAGAACTACACATTGAATCTGAATGGGTGCCAAAAGATACGCGTGTGAATGAGTTAGAATCGGCGATTCGCTCCGTCTGTGAACCAATTTGGGATCGCCCCTTAAAAGATATCTCTTTTGGGCTGGTTTTGATGCGACTTTTCCAAACCGCTCGTCGCTTTGGAATGGAGATTCAACCACAATTGGTTTTATTGCAAAAAACTCTACTGAACATAGAAGGTTTAGGTCGTCAATTGGATGACGAATTGGACCTTTGGGATACAGCAAAACCTTTCTTGGAAGACTGGATGCAAGATCGAGTTGGACCAAAAGGTCTCGCGAAAAACATTAAAACCAATCTTCCTTTCTGGATGGAGCAAGCCCCTACAATCCCGGGATTGGTTCACAGCACTTTACACAAACTCTCTCACCAAGGTTTAACGATTCAGTCAGAACAGATTCAACATTTGGAAGCTAAAATTGAAGAACAGAATCGTCAGCAGCGTAATCGAGCCTTTGCAGTTATCTTAGGGATTGCAGGTTTACTAATTTTCGACCAATTGTATTACAGTGACTGGCAAAACCTTGCGTATGTGGCTTGGGCATTCGCGACTTGGCTAGTCATAAAAAAATAACATTGGAATAAGCAATGAATCAGTTTTCTCAAAACTTAAAGATGCGTTTACAACCCAAACGAAATGGTTCATTGCCCAAATTTACTAACCACTTCGCCAACCGCACTTCCAAGTGGATAGTTACCTCTATTCTTTCTGTTTGTTTGCTGTCCATTGTTTTACTCACCGGTTGCACAACCCCTTACCCACTCAATATGAGCGAAGAGCAGTGGCAACAGCTTTCCAAAGATCAACAAACTCAATTACTTCTCGAAGAACAAAAGCATCGCGCCGAACAGGCCAAAGTGCAGCAAATTGCCGATAATCGAGCTCGAGAGTTACGCTTACAAGCTGAAATTTCTGAACAGAAACGCCTAGAGAAACTATATGCTAATCCAGAAAATGGCGGTGTCTTACGCGTGAATATTGAAGGGGGTCAATGGATTGAGCGCAAAAAAAACTATCGCATCCAAGCCGATACTTTCCGCATTGCACGCGGCGAAAAAAAGCAAATTGAGCTTTCTCTAGTAAATCCCAAAGGCTACACCTACCGTCGAAATGTTTGGGTGGAATACAGAATAGATGGCGATGCACTTTATCTCAAAGAACATCGTTATGATGACAATCAAATGACTCTGTTAAATCGAAATCAGTGGGCTTGTGGCGACTATTACCGCTCAACATTAAAAGACAGTTATCAAACCATTAAGGTTCAACTGTCGGTATTTGAAACCGGTTCTCGCCACAATTGTCATGGTCACTCGCCAAAGTTCCGTATTCCGCCCATGAGATAGTATGAAATAGTCCCTTCATTTTGTTTGCAAATTTTTCGAATAGAATTCAAACTTCATAACCAAAATAAAAACGAGGAGTCCTTGATGCGATTCAACCTATTCCAAACCGACATTTGGTCCACCGCCAATGCCATAAAAACAAAACTTTCAATGATCGGTTTAGTGGTGCTCACCAGTTTCTCATTGAATACGTCAGCCAATGAAATTCTTCCTCTTGCCGTCGATTTACAAAAAAGTGGCCAAGTGGCTGCCAAAAATAAAGTACCTGTGGTCATTTTCGCCACCGCGACATGGTGTAACTACTGTAAAAAACTTGAACAAAATATTCTTGAGCCGCTTTTGGAAACAACCGACATAGAAAAATATGCTGAATTCAGCCAGCTCGTTATGGATAAAAGCCACTGGAAAATGAAAGACTTCCAAGGTCGTGAAATCGAGATGAAAACTTTACCAGACAAATTAGGGGTAATTGTTGCACCAACCACCCTCTTTTTTGATGGGGAAGGCAATCAAATCGCTGAACCGATTATTGGACTTACACTTGAAGAGTTTTATCCGGGGAACTTAGAACGTGGGATTAACAATGCACTCAAAGCCCTAGGCAACCCGAAAAGACTGGATATCTACAAAATGGTAGAAGAGAGCAAAGTCGATTATCAAGCACGATAATCAGAAGCTCCTTTGCAAAACTGGTCAGCCTTGATTTCAAGACTGATAACCTTTTCTAGTTCTAAAGCCTTTTGGCTATTTACAACTAATTTCTTCGCATTCTTGGCTCACTAAACAGCGGAGCCAAGAGTTGTACATCCTTATCGATATCCATTTTCAGAATCAATTCATCATACGAATCAATTGGCCGAACATCGACAATCGCACTATCTGATTTTGGCAAATAAGTCACCAAAGTGACATCATAGCGCTCAATGACTTTATCTAAATCGTGTGCGCGATGCACTTTCAAAATAAACGACCCGGTCAGTACCGCATTATGACCGGTTTGACGATTTAGCATCACCGGCATAAACTCAACCGACTGTTTGATTAATGGCGCGCACTGCTGGGTTCCATACCACGGTTCAGACGTTTGATACACATACCAACCACCATGTCGTTCAAGCAAAGGCATTTTCATACCGGCCGGTAAATCCTCAGGCGCTTTCATGGCCGCGATTCTTAAAGGTTGTAATTTATAGGATTCAAAACCGGCCATTTTTTGGACCAACTGACAAGCTTGCGTGTAAGCCAACACTTGGCCTGTGTTGAATGCAAGGCCAAACGCAACCAAATACGGCAACCCGCGAGTGAATTTCATAATTTTTGTTTTTAACAACACAACTTGCTCACAATTTATTTATTAAACCGACTTAAAAACCTTAATAATCACAAAACGCGAACAGTTCACGGCATTCTCAATTGCTTCAAGTTACCGTTTAAAGTCATCTTCGCTTGCGTTGGTGAAATTTGTGGCAACAAATGTGCAAAATCCGGCATTTGCTCAGCAGATTTCGCATTAACGACAACCTCACCCTCATAATACCCAAAATCAGCCGTTTTCGGTTTCGCCTTTAACACGCCCTTCCCATTGATTTCCCAACCAGACTCTTGTCCTGAAATACTCCACTCAATCACCTGAGTCTCTTTATTGGGCATAAAAAAAGTAACCGTTAATGGCGGCATTGAGACCCCCATAGTCGACAAATTTTTCACCAACAAACGCCCATCAATTGCCGTCACCAAAGAACTTGGTGACCAACTCACCTCCATTTTCTTTGAAGTAACATCCGCTTGCACTTCAAAAGGAACTCTCGCGAAAGGAGCCAACCATGCCAGAAAATTTTTAACATCCATCTCAAACGAATGCGTTTTGAAATGAACTTGTTCCTGCATCCAAGAACGTTCAATTTCACCTTGCCACTGCCCAAACTGCGTTTGCCACTTTAAAACTGGAGAAAGTGAATTCAATAAATTTGCTGGTGATTGTTCCCACTGAAGACGACCTAAGTTCAATTCCTCAGACTGCTTATCAAGTGCCCAATTTAATTGCGTCTCACCTTCCCAAATTCCCCCTTGAGAAGATTCAAAGGATAAGTTTTTCAAATCAGGCGGAAGCAACTCTTCAGCCGAATTTAAAAGCGGTGAAATGGGCAAGTGCCAAATCACAGAAAATACAAAAACAAGGCTTAACGATAAAACCCAAAACCATTTAGGAAGAAGCCCAGGGCTTTTAGATACATTGGATGATGATTGTTCGTTCATAAAAATACTGACCAATTAATAATTTCATTGTCGTTGCCTAAAGAGCCTCTGATTAGCTAAATCGAGTCAGACACTTAGGCAAAACGCTTACCAACGTTGGAAGGCTAAAACTTATGGTAAACAGGTTACTTCTGCATCGATTTTTCCTCGCTCAAGCTGTTCCAATTCAAACTGATCTATCTGAACCCCTTTCGCTTCAATCGCTTGCAACCACTTAAACACTTTTACTGCATTTGCTGACTTTAAAGAAACTTTGACACCTTTTGCTGTACCTTTCATTTCTTTTAAAGCATTCTGTGTTTTATATACCGAAAGTTGCTGATTTAGAAATGCCATTAATTGGTTATTGTCCGAAAATTCAGATTTAGGAGCCTTTGGTGTGGATGCCATCGCATAAGATGAAGTTTTCCACTCTGGAATTTGTTCGTTCAGCCATTGCCATTGAGTTTGGGCAAGCTGCAAACGTTGTTGCGCTTCGCGCTTTTGAAGCTGAATGGGTTCCCACACGGTGCTGTAGAGTATAAATAACAGCAAAAAAACAGTTAAAAACCCTAATAATTTTTGCTCTCGAGGCGCCAACTGCAACCAATATTGACCGGCCGGTGAAGTTAAAAACCTCTGCTGACCAATCATAATCAAACGAGCAATCTTAGCGAACATATAATTGCGCCTCCACTAGATTAGGTTGCACACTTTTAGTGGCGATTGAGATCGGAAATTGCGCAAAACGCTGCTTTGCAATGGTCGATAAACGACTGATTTGTTGACTATTCGCAGCTTTCAAATCCAACATTAACTGATTCCTAGAGGCATTCCATTCTACTCGCGCGACTTGAACATTTGGCGTCATTGCCAGAAGCTCTTCGACAGCAGATAACCATTTCATTAAACTGACTGTTTGCTCAGCTTTAACTTGAGATTTTAAACGACTCAAAGTCTGAGACTTGATATTCACCACACGTTTCGCGTCAGGGAACATCTGTTTAAAAAGCTCTTCACTTTTCTGCTGATAAACCATGGTTTTTTCATTCAGCTGTTGGGTTTGTTGCACAGTTTCAACAAGCAATAAAATTAACCAAAACCCAATCAACATCACCGAAATTAAGCTGACTTTTAAGACACCAGAACTCTGTTGATGCGTTGCATAAACCCCTTGCAGCAAATTAACCGCTCGAAGTTTTAATTTTTCACCGGCCGGTAAAGAATCTAAATCACTCGTAAGCCATTCAGAGTCGCTGACAACCGCCATATCTTCAAAACGAATAGATCCTGCCAAGGATTCACTTTCAGTGTCTTCAATTTCTGAAGGCTCTTTACCGGTTTCAGAATGCTTAGCAAGCATTTTCGAAACGCTGATCTGCCAAAGCGATGCCCCCCAATCCAATGGACAAGCAAAGCCGCTAAATTCAGTGGCACGAACGAATAATCGAGTTATATTCTTATCGGGCTCAAGTTCGACTGGTTGACTAAAAACACCCTTTTGAGGTTCGCCTGAAAATTGCAAACGAAAACAATCTGCAAGCAACAATGCCTTTGAACACCCTAATGCTTTCAAAGCTTGTTGCCACAAACGCATTTGTTCATGCGAAACCAAAGCCACGTCAAACCGAACTGCAGGAGTTTGTCCTTCAAAGGTGGCTATTTTTTGTTTAGCGAAGGTCGCAATAAAATAGTCTTCGATAGGTAACGCAAGACTCGCCTCTAAAGCAAAAGGCAATGCTTTTTGGCAATCTGAGACGCGCTTTCCTGGGACTTCTACCTGAGTCAATACCACTAATTCAGTTGGCACCCACATGGCTTGAATTTGTCGGATTTGAGAAGGGGAAACCCCGTTATCCATCAAAATCTGATGAATGGATTCAGGATTCAATTGCCAGTCATTAGCGGACACCAGAATCCTTTGCGAGTCTGCATCTAGCAGGTTTGCCTGCGCATCCAGCATCAACGATTTGATAGGCAAAATCTGACGGTCATTCACATTTGAGATCTGGGGTTGTTCGGTCATCTTATTACTCGTCGGCAAAGCCAATCCATCTTTGTACTAATTGCACCTCATTCGCACTGCGATAAAACAAGGCATGAATCAAGGTGTTACGTGCTCTGCCATAATCCAAAACACTGGTTAATTGAAAAAATTCACTACTGACACTTAAAAAACCGGCCGGTAAATCTTTTTGAACTTCTTGCGCACTAAATCCTGTTTGAGTTTGTAAAAAGGTCATAAACTCATCCACGGTCTCTGCTGGTTGTTGCGCCCTTTGCTGAAGCCATGCAGAAGTAAGCTCCGGACTCATCCATTGAGCCAATGATTGCAACACAATCGATGTCGCCGTATTGATATTTACCGGCGTGATTTTTGGCAAGGTGGTTAATCCTGCGCTCATAACCTGTTGTGATTGCCAATCCAAACGAGAAAACGTTGGGAAATTATAAAGCTCTGCAACCGTTACTAACGGCTGATTCGCCGCTGAAAAACTCGGCATCTGTAACTGGTATTGATCGCTTTCCGCTCCTAAAGGCAACGGCTCATTATCCGCATCCACCCAATCAGTCACAACCTCGGAAAATCCCGGCCACGCTTCCATGGCTTGCATCCTTGCAGACATCGTTGTCACTCCCATGGCCTCGGTTTCAACCCCAGTATTCGCATTTGCGTCTTCGTTTTCTTCTTCAGGTAACCCCGTTCCCACACCTTGCAGCATTAAAGCCGCTAAATTATCCGACCAAGCTTGATGATCGCCCCCTAGTTGCCAGTAGCGATTTAAAATGGCTTGCCACAATTTTTTTTGTGTTGCATCTTCCGCCAGCACATTATTTAAATTTAGCTTTGATTGCGCATCAATCATCAAGCCGCCAATCGTCCCTTCTTCAAAACTCACTGGTGGCAAAGGCTGTGCCCATAATTCTTGTAAATGGTCAGTTTTATTATCCTCAATATCCAATTTCAAGCCGGACATGACCCAATCTTCAAGTCCCCATTGCACACTTAATGCTTGAGCTTGATGCAACATCACGCCGCTGCGTTGAATTTGGCTGTGCTGAGACGAAAACATTTGCGCGCTCAAAATCGAAACGATTGCCACGACCATGAGAACCGTTAGCAGAGCAAAACCTGACTGCGATTTTTTGACTCTTCCCATCCTGAAGGAAAACGCTTGCATTGAATTCATTTTGCAGCCGCCTCAGCAAAAGGATTCGGTGGCAAGCCATCACCTTGTTGCGATTCAGACGCTTGACTAAAGTCAGCAATCACACCGTCCGTTCCTCTCAGCAAGCGTTTTAATTTCTCACCATTTACCAGCTGAATTTGAATTTCAACGGCTTTTGGCAAAACCTGTACCGAGAAAGTGGTTTGATTGCTTGCATTCTGCAATGGCGGCCAACTGCTTTGCCATTGATTACTTTGATCTAAAAATCGCCACCCAACTTGAGAAACGGATTTCAAAATAGGCATCAAAGTTGGTTCCGTATCCCCCGCTCTATCCATCACCGGCCAAGTCAAACGATACAAGGTATCGTCCTGAAATCGATAGCCAACTCTCAACAAGCCATTTCTTGAGTTCGGTGTCATAAAACCAGCTAGCCGAGAAAACTCTAACCCCATATCCGAACGAAAACTCATTGCAGGCAAAACACCGTTCAAACCATCATTAATCGCTCGTGGTGTCATCTGTACTATATCTTGCTCAATCCACCAAAGTGCTCGCTGCTGTTTTTGCATGGTTTTTTGGTGCGCGCTTACCTGCTGTTCGGTCGACACCATTGCTGCAATTGATTGATAAGCCAACACCGAAATCACTGCAGATACCGACATCGCGATCAACAATTCAATAAGGGTAAAACCTGACTGTTGTTTGCGCATGACTTCTCTCATCTACTGCGAACGAATAATCGATGCTAGACTTGCCGCCACCGAGTCTTCGTTGTCTGCCTTTACCACAACCCGCACTTGCTGATAATTAGGCATCAGTGACGGGGTCGACTCAAGCTCTATCTGCCACTGACGCCCCGATTGCGAAAGTTTTTTGGGAATTTCAGAACTGGGAAATAATTGCTTTTGTAGCAATACATCTTGTGCGACCCAAGTTGCAGCCACCTTTTGCGCCAAATTTCCTTGATTACTTGCTGTCATTCCTAGAGCCCGACTTAAAGCCGCAAGCGCGACAGCGGCGACAACCAAAGCAATTAAAACTTCGATTAATGTAAACCCAGCTTGACCTTGGCAACGTATTTGTCGTATTTTTCTGACAAAAGCTTGCACGCCTAACTCGCCTCTTTTTGAGGGCGTTCGGAGTCGTCGAGAAATTCCAATATTCGATTCCATTCAACTTGACGAGAAATTTCTTGCTCCTTGTCTTCAACAATCAATTCAATTTTTCCAGCGGTAGCTTCACCACTTGGCCAAAACAGCCAACCTTCATCCGGTAACTGCAAATAAGCGGGCGCTTTAACCTCAAGCTGCCAAGTCGGTTCAATATTTTCCGGCCATTCATAATCTGCAATTTTAGTTTGGGCGCTCCATTCACCGGATGCCCAAGACCAAACTTGCAGTCCTTTTTTATCCGGTGTCAGTAAATAAGGCTTCCCTTCAAACACAGCCAAGTCCGCGACATTCATTAATAAGCCACGCAACTTAGCCTGTTCAGAGCGCAATTCATCCGAACTACCAAAACGAAATGACTGAGTCATAGCTGATAACAAAATCGCCACAACCACCAATACCACCATCAATTCAATCAGGGTAAACCCCTTCTCAATTTTAACCGGCCGGTAACTTATCTCTAGAGTCATTAACGTTTTCTACCGGCCGGTTACTTTTTCCAGTTTCCAATAGTGGCATTCACACCTTCACCACCATCAACACCATCTGCACCAAGCGTATATAAATCAAAATCACCATGCTCACCCGGTGAAACATACAGATACGGATTGCCCCAAGGATCCGATGGCAAATTATCCAGTAATGGTTTCCAATTCTTTGGTTCTGGGTCACCATCTGGCTTTGTTACCAACGCCTCTAAACCTTGATCCGTTGACGGAAACTGGTAATTATCCAACTTGTAAAGCTGCAACGCTGAGCTAATGGATTGGATGTCTTGTTTCGCTTTTACCAAGCGTGCCTCATCAGGTCGATCCATCAGTTTGGGTACGACAAAGCCTGCCAACACCGCCAAAATCACCACCACAACCATTAACTCAATCAGCGTAAAACCAGATTGTTTGTTTGTTTTCACTTGTATCTTCATAAAACTTTCCATTTAGACATTTTCGTACAATATACCTGTAACAACTATTTTCTAGAGTCGCTTTAAACTCATCCTAGGTCACTCGACCACTCGACTCACGCCATCCATGGCGCTCGACGCTCTGGAAAATTGTTGTTACAGACATCAAAGAAACCTCTCTCATCGCAGGCACAACTAACCCACCATTTGATTCATTTCAAAAATCGGCAACATAATCGCTAAAACAATCGTCAAAACCACCGCGCCCATGACAATAATCAACAAGGGTTCAAGCAAACTGACCAAAGTCTGTGCCGCTTGCTCAACCGCCACCTCATAGTGCTGAGCACCTTTGAGTAACATGGTATGCAACTGCCCTTTTCCTTCTCCAGTTTTAACCAAGTTCAGCAATAATGGAGGAAAGAAACCCGCTTGACGCATAGCTGAGTGGACACTTTCACCCTGTCGAATTTTTTCCACCATTTCATCAACCGCTTTTCGCATAGGAGCCAAAGTCATCACTTCGGCTGAAATCACCATCGACTCTCGGACAGCGACTCCACTATCCACTAAAACTCCAAGCGTTCTAGCCCATCTTGAGGTGGCGGAATAAATCAGGAATCGCTTGATACCTGGCGTACGCATTAACAATGCATGAATCTTAAAACGCATACTCGGTATTCTTAACATTATTTGCAAAATGACCCACAACCCAATCACACCGCCAATAATTAACCACCAATAAACTTGGACAAAATCGCTGGCTGACAATAACCCTTGAGTAAGTGGTGGAAGTTCTTGCTGCATATTGTCAAAAACGGTCACGACCTTAGGCACCACATAAACCATCAAGAAAAATACAATCGCCACGGCGACAACAATCATCAGAATCGGATAAATCAGTGCGGTTTTTAATTTTTTATTCAGATGATCACGTTGCTCCAAATTGTCTGCCAATCGTGACATGACGGCGGTTAAATGCCCACTCTCTTCGCCTGCTTGAATAATCGCAATATAGTCTTGTGGCACTGTGTAATCACTGCGCATCAACGCTTGCGCCAATCCATAACCTTCATTGACATTCTGATGAAGTCCGCTGATAAAACGCAGTACCGTTTTACTTTCTGCTTGCTCTGATAACGCTTTCAATGCTTGGTTCAGAGGTGTGCTGGCTTCCAGCAAGGTATAGAGCTCTCGAGTAAACAGTGAAACTTCACTCACCGCCAATTTCTTTTTAAATAAACTGCGCCCAGAGGTTGCAGAAGAGTTTGACGATTTGTTCAGTGCTTGAATATCAAGTGCCGTCAGCCCTTTTTCACGCAATAGTTGCCGTAAATGCCGTTCGGACTCGCCATCTAAAACACCTTTAACGGTTTTACCTTGCGCATTTAACGCTCGATATTCATAACTGGCCAAAAGCCTCTCCCAAAACCTTGTTAAATTTTTTCGAACGAATTAATGAGCGGTCACTCGAATCACTTCTTCAAGCGACGTTACTCCTTCAAGCACTGCTTGATAACCACGTTGCTGAAGTGATGGACTGTCCCTTCGGATATATTTTTCAATTTCCGATTCCGAAGCATTGGAATGAATCAATTCTCGAACCTTATCATCCACTAACAACAACTCATAAAGACCTAAACGGCCACTATAACCCGTTTGGTTACAATGCTCACAGCCGCATGGATGACCAATCGTTGCAGACTCAACTTGTAATAGATTTAACTCTGCCTCATCAGCAGGTTTGAATTGTGCACAATGCGGACATAAACGTCGGACTAGACGCTGAGCTAAAACACCGACTAAACTCGAAGAAAGCAAAAACGATTCAATTCCCATGTCTCGCATACGGGTAATGGCACCGACAGACGTATTGGTATGCAAAGTTGATAACACCAAGTGTCCAGTTAGAGAAGACTGAACCGCGATTTCAGCGGTTTCCAAATCACGAATTTCCCCAATCATCAAAACATCGGGGTCTTGTCGCAGCAAAGCACGTAACCCCGTGGCGAATGTCATGCCTGCCTTGGTATTCACCTGAGTTTGGCTAATCCCATCAATGTTGTATTCAACGGGATCTTCAATGGTCATAATGTTGCGTTGAGCATCATTCAACAACCCTAATCCAGCATACAGCGTTGTTGTTTTCCCTGATCCTGTCGGCCCCGTCACCAAAAAAATTCCATGAGCTTTCGACAAGCACTTGCGAACCGAAATATCTAGATACTCCGGCAGCCCTAAATCTTTTAAGTTCAGTCTTTCTGAGCCTTTGTCCAATAAACGCATCACCACACGCTCACCATAGCTTGAAGGCATGGTCGAAACACGTAAATCCACCGCTCGGCCACCCAGTTTCAAAGCAATACGACCATCTTGTGGAATCCGTTTTTCAGCAATATCGAGCTTAGCCATCACCTTAATCCGCGACACGAGCATTGAAGCCAAAGCTGGTTGAGGCCGTAAAACCGTTTTTAAAACCCCATCAACACGAAAACGAATCCTGAGTTGATTTTCATATGGCTCAATATGAATATCCGATGCGCTGGCTCGAATCGCTTCCGCCAATACCGCATTCAATAACTTGATAATCGGTGCATCGTCGGCGCTGTCTAATAAATCTTCCGGCTCACCTAATTCAGCCGCAACCGTTGCCAAGTCTTCAGTTTCAAGATTTTCAATTTGTGCAAAATCTTCAGAGCTTGCACTGCCATTAACACCATACACTGACTGGAGCGCTTTCTGCCACTGACTCTCATCAAGTTTTTCTAAAACCAGACCGGCCGGTAAAGCTGGATTGGCGGAACTCGAATGCCAACGTGCCTGAACATCCATCAAGCTGAGAAAATTGGTTTGCTCGGTGTAACACAGAGTCCATCCGCCTTCCTTTTGCATGACTAACAATTGGTTATCGCGGGCAAAGCCAAAACTTAATTCAGAAATCACTACCGGTGATCTCCTCAAACGCTTGTAAAGACTTCTCAGCAGGGCTTATATTTTCTTTAGCTTCCGTCGTTTGTTTAATTTCCACCTCAACGGTTTTCGGTGTATGTAAAGGTGTAGCACCATGCTGTTGGAATTGTGGCAGAGTTGGTAACTCTGGTTTTAAACTTGGCTCACGATCTTTCAGAGGCGTATTTAAAATTCGCTGTTGTTGTTCAAACATATACGTGTATTTCTGCTGACTGTAGTAGTTACTCATTGCATTGTCACGGACAATGATGGGACGCAAAAACACCATTAAATTAACTTTTTCACGTGAATTTTCGGTACTTCTGAAAAGGCGCCCTAAACCTGGAATATCTCCTAACCCAGGAACTTTGGATTCAACTTCAGTCTCTTTTTCATTAATCAAACCTCCCAGTACAACGACATTGCCATCACCAACAATCACACGCGTCTTGATTTGACGTTTAGAGGTTTGTAAATCAACCGCCTCACCTTTATCCAAGACATCAGACACTTCTTGATCGATATCCAAATAAATTTCATCACCTTCATTAATTTGAGGCTTAACCTTTAATTTGAGACCAACGCTTTGACGCTCAATCGTTGTAAATGGATTCGTGACAGAATTTGTCGTCGAGGTATAACTTCCTGTACTGAATGGCACTTCACGCCCTACCAAAATCTCAGCCTCTTCGTTATCAAGCGTCAAGATAGAAGGTGTCGCCAAAATATTCGATGCGGTATCTTTGCGCAAAGCCTGCAACAAGCCTGCCCATCCATGATTATTAGAATTGATATCACCAACACCAATATTAATTCCCGTCGTTAACGCACTTACGGCTGTCGCAGGATCACTTAAATTCGCAGCAATTGCCGGCAACGCACCGGAAAAACTCACAATCCCTGCCCCCGTATCACCAAGAGCTGCCCATTCAATACCAAGGTTGCCAACTCGGTCTTCAGAAATCTCGACAAATACGGCTTCAATCAGCACTTGAGCACGACGAACATCTAATTGTTTAATCACTTCTAACAAGTTTTGCGTCACCGCCTGAGGGGCACTAATCACCAAAGCATTCATGCGCTCATCCGCTTCAATACGAATCTGGTTTTTTAAGGTTTTCTGATCTAAATCTGATTGTGCCGGCGGTTGCTCTGCATTGGCATTTTCAGAATTCGCGGCCGAAGCGGATGTTTTTTTATCACTTGCGGTTAAGGGATTCGTAGCAGACTTTTGACCGGCCGGTAAACTCTTTGAATTCGAATTATTGTCAGACTGCATACTCAATAAAGCAGTATTTTCAGAAATCTTTTGCAAAACGGGTAATAACTCAGCCGCTTTGGCATAACGCAAATAGACTACTTTCAACTGACCATTTGCATTAACAGGAATATCTAATTCAGCAATCAATGCACGAATTTGTATGCGTTTTTGAGGATCGCCACTTAACACAATTCGATTCGAACGCTCATCAACACTGTATGAAACGCCTGAGCCATTATTTTTTCTAGGCAGGAGCGCTTTTAAGGTTTTCTCTATTTCTTTTGCCGGCGCATGCTCCACCTGAAGCACTTCAAACTCACTATTTAAGTCTTTATCAACGCGTGCCAACACAGATTTTATTCGCTGGATATTGGAAACCATATCCGTAACAATTAACTTATTACTGTCTGCCAAACCAACGAGATGCCCTTCACGAGCCACCATCGGCCGCAAAATCGCCACGAGCTTAGTCGCCTCAACATTATTGACATTGAGCACTTCAGTGACCCACTCTTCTCCATTATCACGTGCTTGACGATAGGGAATTTTATCTTTCGCTAAATTTGCTGGAACCACTTTGATGACATTGTCATTAGGAATTGCGACAAAACCATGCACATCTAAAACAGCCAGTAACGTTTCATAAAGCGCATCCGGCTCCATCGCCTCAGGCGCGATTAGCGTCACCTTGCCTTTCACTCGCGGATCAATAATAAAATTTCTTCCAGAAATTTTAGCAACGGCTTCAATGACCTTAGAAATATCCACATCTTGAAAATTTTGCGACATTTCGCCCGAAGAGGGAGTGGTTTCCGCTAGAAGCGTTGAGGGCATCGAAGCGGCAAAAGCCAGAGATACGCCAAGAATCAGGGCTTTAAGCTTAAAAGGTGAAAAACGATTTTGTGAAATTTGATACATAATGACTTCTATTAATTTTTTTGGATTCACTGAAAACCATCAGCTTAACAGCGTTAATTATCCATTTTTAGCTATTGTAAATTCACATCGATGGTTTGCAAACTTCCATTCCTATTAACGGTAAATTGTGCCTGCGACAATTTCATCATTGACTGCCACTTGCTCATATCACTCGCCAGCTCAGTGACTGATTGGCCATTTACTGCTGTCAAACGATCACCGGAACGAAAACCTAATGCTTCGAAAATTGCTTTTTCCGACCTAGGCCATAATTGCAATGCTTGAATTTTGCCATTTTTTTGAATCGTTCGAACCCGAACATATCGATTAATGGCTATAGGAGAGGTTTTTAACTTTTGACGTAAATTATCAAGTTTCAGCTTTTGATTTTGGGTCAGCCCTTTTGATGAATTTGAAGATAACGATTGAGAGTTTATTTTTACTTCAGGCAAAGTAAGTTTTTCCATAGCGCCTTGGTTATCAATAACAACATAACTGCCAAAAACACTATGAACTGTCACATTGTTTTCAATTTCTTCACCTATGGCCAAAACTAAAGTCTGACTTCCTTTTTGAATAATCGCCACCTGTCTATTTGGCGTGACCAAAGTTCCCTTCAATGTCAATTTAAGGCGCGTTTTCTTTAAGTCACCTTGTTCAACGATTGGTTTTGCATGAACAACTCCATCCGCTGAAACCATTACTTGTTTTCCAAAAAGAGTACCTTGCAAACTCTGCATTTGGGAAGTCTCGGACATAAGCGATTTTTCTAGTTGAGGTACGCTCAAAGAAAAGTCCTCGGATTGGCTTTGCCATAGCTGCATTGAAATTTTCACCGCTAACCAAACCAATACAAAAACCAACCCAACATTGAACCAGCGTATCATCTGAACAGCATTTATATTTAATCGACTCACTAAACCTTCCCAATTTGTCTCGAGCGACACTATAAAGACTAATAGTTTATAGAAAATGAAACTTTTATCACAACTAAATGAAATGATCGGAAAAAGATAGGATAAGACGAGAGAAGTGCTTTTTAGATACGTTTATAGAAACAAAAAAGCCCGAAACGCTATGTTCGGGCTTTAAAAATATGGTGGCTACACCGTACTAACTATTTACTTTATTTTCAATAACTTAGATAACACACTAATTTTATTACCCTCAATATTACCCGCTTTTCTCAAAGTGACCCCCTATTTTTTATCATTTTTACGGTTTTGGCCCACGACATGGGTAAGGGTTACGTTTTCGCCTTGTTGTTCGGGTCTCAATTCTGGACCCCATCTTGAACCACGAACATTAAGCCACCCATGCAAACCACGGGGGTGAAATATCGCCACCAAGCAACGAACACCGATAAGCCGAACCTTTACCGGTGCAATCCGGTTAATTGCTCACACCGGCCGCCTGTTTACTTTGGTCTAACTAGATACTTATAAAAAACCGGCTTGGCTTTTTGCCAAAAGGGATATACCCGCGCGCGGATTTGGGCCGGTGCCGTTTATGGTTGCTACCGACTCCCCCTAAGATCAGGCAACTAAGCACCACAACAAACAAGAAAGATTCTCAGTTATACCTTTTATTTTTTAATAGTAAAAATGAATAAATAAAGGGAACTGGGTAAATATGAAATTATGACCCCTTACTAAAAATCATATCTACATAAAAACCGCGACCTTGTTGCCCGTACATGATGAATCACTAACAAGGACCCATTGAAACAAAGCCCCCCTTGAAAAAAATTAGCTCGTGGTATTTTTTGAACAGGCATTTTTCTAGGTTTTTATTCCTAGAATTTCAACTTGATACCCCCCCTATAAAATTTGGCTGGAGTGTACACACGACTAGGGCTGCGGTCTAGGTCCGGACGGCCCCAGACTTTGAAGCCGCCCCTCGGGTATGGCTTGGCCATGTTAAGACGAACCCACAAAACATTTTCAGAAAATCCGACACCGGCCACCACGCCAAACCCACCAAACAAAAGGCGTGCCGGTTATCGGTTTGCGTTCAACTTTTGCCGGTGATCTGGACGCTTGGCGAATGATCCGAACAGTTACCCAATTCCCTTTGTTTATTAATTTTTCTATTTAAAAAATAAAAAGGCTCGATGATAAGCGTTCTCACCTCATCACCTTGGTAATAGATAACACTTATCACGAACCGGCCG
>Ga0193955_1000070_pt1 | contig 63507 bp, 62 predicted proteins | sample BB_6_MG_FD_140343 | JGI IMG/M metagenome (GOLD analysis project Ga0193955, IMG submission 140343) | Microbial mat bacterial communities from the Broadkill River, Lewes, Delaware, United States - BB_6_MG | ecosystem: Environmental > Aquatic > Freshwater > River > Microbial mats | place: USA... | reverse complement strand
GATTTTAAAACTGTATATTTACGAATTTTTGTTGGTAAAGGTATTGGACCACGGATAACCGCACCAGTACGTTTTACAGCCTCTACGATTGACGCTACTGATCTATCTAATACACGATGATCGTAAGCTTTCAATTTCAAACGAATTTTTTCCATAATTTTCCTTCTAAAGAACTCGTTAGCTATTTTAATTTTTGTGTGCTAACTATTTAAGGGAGCGGAATTATACCGAGATATATTCTGATATTCAAGGATTTAGGGGGTAAATTTTGAAATATTTCTAATTTTATTTCCTTTTAATAAGGAACTGCTAAAATTACACTATGCAAAATTTACTTGAAGAGTTTTATAAAACAGATCTTATTGTCAACAAATTTCAATTTAGAAAACTATATATAGAAGAAGATATTAGTTATCAGATAAACGGTATATCTCAAGTGGGAAAGACAAAGTTAGTAAAAAACTACCTGCTAGGTCTTAAAAAAAACTCTTACATATATATAGATTGCTCAGACATACGTATAGACATACAAGAGTTTAACAAGTATATATCCGACTTTTGTATAGAGAATAAAATAGATGTACTGGCATATGATAACTATATAGATTTATATAACATTCCAAACGTGTCTCAACTTATTATTACATGTATCACACCTGTTAATAATGAATACTTAACAAGGCTTACATTATATCCACTTGATTATGAAGAGTTTTTAGCGTATGAACATAAGTTCGATTCAACCGCACTTAACCATTTTTTTCAGCTTGGTGGTTACCCCGCTATGCATAAGATAAACTCAGATGAGAGAAACATATATATACAAAAGTCTCTCACATGTACACTCGATCCACAAGAGTTCGAGATACTTAAAACATGTGCAAGGATGACAAGTACGAAACTTTCGCCCTTTTCTATATATGAAAGAATAAAACAAAGCAAAAAAGTATCAAAAGACAAACTATATAAAAGCTTTGAGAATCTTGTAAAGAAAAACTATATACATCAAGTGTCCAAGTATCAACATAAACGTGCAACAAAAAAGTTATATCTTTGCGATATATCTTTAAAATCAGCTCTTAGTAGCCAAAAACATTTTGGACGGCTTTTTGAGAACATGCTTTTTCTAGAGTTGTTAAAACATAAGCATGAGATCTTTTATGATGACGATATAGATTTTTATCTCCCAAATGACAGTGAGATCATTTTATCTATGCCCTTTGCGGATGAGAGAAGTTTGTTTAAAAAAGTGGAAGCAATAGAGGCGTTTATTTTCACATACGGTATCACTCAGATAACTGCAATCACTATGAATAACGAGGCTACTATATCTCATCCTTTTTCAAGGATAGAAATGATACCATTTGATATATGGGCATTAGGAGACTAAGATGGGTTCTAAAAGAAAGATGGTTGAAGAAGCACTGGGTGAATCAAAAGAGAAATCTGATTTTGTACATCCTGATAGAAGAAAAAAAGAGATCGAACAACTTTTAGAAGAGGAAAAAAGAAATGCTGACAAAAAGAAAAAGCGTGTAGCGGTTTGGATAAAAGAGGAAGTACTCAACTATGAAGATGAGCTTCGTCTACTTCAAATTCAACTTCTAAAAATGCAGAACCATGTTAAGAAACACGGGCTGAAAGTACTTATGATATTTGAAGGTCGTGATGCCGCCGGAAAAGGTGGTACCATTAAAAGGGTCATAGAACATCTTAATCCGCGTGGTGCCAGAGTCGTAGCACTTGACAAACCGAGTGACAAAGAGAAAACTCAGTGGTATTTTCAGCGTTATGTACAACACCTCCCATCAGCCGGGGAGATAGTCCTTTTTGACAGAAGCTGGTATAACCGAGCAGGTGTTGAGCGTGTTATGGACTTTTGTACACAAGAGGAGCATTCGGAGTTTTTACATGAAGTTCCAGAGTTTGAGAAGATGCTGGACAACTCAGGTATTAAAATATTTAAATTTTATTTCTCCATTACTAAAGAGGAACAAAACAGACGTTTTGAGAGACGCAAAACAGATCCGCTTAAACAGTTTAAACTCTCAGACGTAGACCAAAGATCCCAAGAGTTATGGGATGATTATTCAATGACCAAATACTCTATGCTTTTAGCATCGCACACAGACCATGCACCTTGGACCATCATTCGCTCTGATGATAAAAAAGTTGCACGTCTAAATGCCATAAAATATATACTCTCAAATATGGATTATGAAGACAAGACAAAAGCTAAATATTTAAAGACAGATAATGACATTGTGATATCTGCAAATGATGAAATAGAAAATATGCAGAACAACATGTCACTTACCAGGGACAAAAGTTAACATTTGCTTATAAATATACCATTCTTATAATAAATCTGAATAACTTATATGTTAAAATGTGTTCATTATAAAAACAAGGATTCTTTAAATGGATAAAAGTAAAATAACTATAGTTGCTATAGATGATGAAAATGATATTTTGCTCATGTTAGAAAAACATCTTTCACGTGAAGGTTATAAAGTTAAAACATTTAACAATCCTGTAGCAGCTATTTCATCTATTCCAAATGAAACTTCTTTAATACTACTTGATGTTATGATGCCTCAAATGAACGGTTTAGATGCACTGCCAAAATTATTACAAAAAACTCCAGATGCAAAAGTTCTTATTATGACTGCATTCTCAACTCTTGACAAAGTTTTAAATGCTCATAGAAACGGTGCTGATGATTATATTATGAAACCGTTCCCATCTCTAAGCGAGCTTAGCAAAAAAATAGATTCAGTTTTAAAGAAGTAAGATAGATGAATGATATATCTATACTTTTTGTAGAAGATAACGATGATACAAGAGCTGATATATCTGCCTTACTAAACGATTTAAATTTTAAAAATATATACATAGCAAAAAATGGTCAAGAGGGTTTAAAAAGTTTTAGAAAAAACAAACCCGATATTGTTTTAACTGACCTTAGAATGCCTATTATGGACGGGCTTGAGATGTCTGATCGTATCAAATCCATAAACAAAGATATGTTCATTGTTCTAATCACTTCTTTATTTGAAAAAGGTATCACGGAAGCTGCCGTTGATATCGGAGTTGATGCGTACCTTTTTAAACCTATCGCAAAAGACCGACTTACAATTATCCTTGAGAAATATAAGAACCGTGTAGTACAAAGAAGAAAGTTTCACAACGAACAAAAACTTCTAGAGGAGTACAAAGGTGCCATAGATGCCAGTGCCGCTGTTACAAAAACGGATACAAAAGGTATAATCACTTACGCGAACGATACATTTTGCGAGATGTCAGGATATACAAAAGAGGAGCTTATAGGAAGACCTCACAACATCGTTAAACACCCCGACACTATACCAGAGATATACCTTGACATGTGGAAGACCATAACAAACAAAAAGATATGGCAAGGAAGAATAAAGAACTTAAATAAAAACGGTCGTACTTATTATCAACACTCAGTTATCGTACCAATAATAAATGACCAAGATGAGATAGAAGAGTACATAGCTATTAGACAAGATATTACAGACCTGTTTCATCAAGAAGAATATCTCAAAAAAAGAATCAAAGAAGAAGTTGAGAAAAACTTACAACTCCACAGAGAAAAAGAACAAGACAAACTGCTTGAAGAGAAGTTCTCCATAATCGGTAAGATGGCAGCCGGAATTACACATGAGATAAATACTCCACTCACATATGTAAGAGGAAATATAGAGTTTTTACTTCAAGACATAGAAGATCTAGATGAAAATGTACCTCAAAAAAATAATTTATTAGAAGATAGTAAAACCGTATTTAATGGTATAAACAGAATAGCATCTATAGTTGAGTCGATGAAAGAGGTATCATCTCAGGCAAAAGAATCTCCAGAGATGCACAACATATATTCATCTTTGAAAACTACACTTACTTTCTCTTATAATAAAGCCAAGTTTATATCTAACATAATACTCCAAGGTGAGACTTTTAATATAGGTATGGATAAAGAGAAATTTCAATTTCCAGTATTCGTTCAAAAACAAAGAATTGAACAAGTTTTTGTGATAATCATAAACAATGCTCTTGATGTACTAAAACTTACAAAAGATTTTGACACTAGAATTCTTGATATAAGTTTAGAAGATACAAAAGAATGGCTAATAATAAGGTTTTTAGATAACGCAGGAGGCATACCAGAAAATATGATGCCAAAACTTTTTGATGCTTTTCAAAGTAACAAAGAAGAAGGCGGAATGGGAATAGGTCTAAATGTCGCAAAAAGGATAATAGACGACCATGGAGGCAAAATACTTGCTTCAAATGTAAAAGACGGTGCCTTGTTTGAAGTGTACCTGCCGCATGAATCAAAACTAAAAGTTGAAGAAAAATAATGTTATGCGGAATAGATGAAGCAGGACGCGGTCCATGTGCGGGTGACCTTGTTATGGCAGGCTGTGTACTTACGGGTAAAGTAGACGGGCTAAATGATTCTAAAAAACTAAGCGAGAAAAGGCGTGAAGAGTTATTTGAGTTGATAATAATAAACTCTATTTATCATGTAGTCAAGTTCTCCGCTCAAGATATAGATGAAAACGGAATCTCGGCGTGTCTTTCATCTGGACTTAAAGAGATACTAAAGAGTGTAGATGCAGACGAGTATTTGTTTGATGGCAATTCTACTTTTGGAGTGGATGGATTAAGTACGATGGTAAAAGCCGATGGAAAGATAGCAGAAGTTAGTGCAGCATCCATCATAGCAAAAGTGACACATGACAGAGACATTTTAGAGATGGCAAAGAAATACCCCGAGTGGGAGTTTGAGTCACATAAAGGTTATGGGACTAAACGACATGTAGAACTGATAAGAAAGCACGGTTACAGCCCAATCCACAGAAGAAGTTACAAGATAAAAGAACTTCGAGAGCCAAGTCTATTTTAATAAAATTATTTCTAATATAAGATATAAAGCAATTGAATATACATCTATAAACTTTAACAACTTGACTCATTCCGTTGTTTTTTTAATTTGGTTTAAAATTAGCACTAATTGGCGTTAATAATAAGTGACACTTTTCCTTAAATACACTTTTTAAGAGATTAAAAATTCGATTGTGCAGATTTATTCTGCAAACTACTAAAAATTTTCCAAAGTCTGTACTCATTGATGTAATATATTCATAACATTTTCTATCTTATTATATCCTCTACATTGATATTTTAGTTTAACCTTTTTTATAGTTTCCAAAATTATGCTAATTGCATTCTGATATAATATGTTGGAAAAATTTGCAAAAATAAATATTTAGATTATGATTGAATACAAAGAAACATTTACGACTAATTTTCCTTTATATGTACACTCTTATACATCCTCAATCGGTGTTATAAAAGAGAGCCATGCTAAGTTAATTACAAGAGCCTTTCCAACGCATATGACTCAGTTTTTATTTGAGTTTTGTGGAGGTTTGAGTACAATTAAATCTCAAACAAAAACAAAAAAAATCACAAAACGTAGCTATGTAAATACAGGTGTTGGTGAATGGATAGATATATTTCAGCAAAGTTCTCAAAAAACACATAGAGATGTAAAAAATTTTAAAGTTGATTTATATCCACATACACTTCATGAAATTTTTAACATAGCGCCAAAAGAGATAATGCTTGAGGATATTCGTGTTGAAGATATCTGGAACAATAAAGATGATGCTCTACATATGATTCAAGAGTTATCATATGCAAAAGATGCTGCAACTATGATAGCGGTATTTGAACATTACTTTTTTAAACAAATATTACAAGTTCGTAAGCAAAAAAACTATTCTTCATACTTTTTACAGCCACATAAAAGCTTATCAGAACTATCTAAAGAGCTAGGTTACTCTAAACGATGGGTTCAACTTCAATATAAAGAAATTTTTGGTTTATCTTTTAAAGAGTTGCAAAACAATATGCGCTTTTTAAAAGTTTTAGAATACATTACTATGTTAGTTATTAAAAACCATACAATAAATTTATCTCTTTTGGCAATTGAGTTTGGTTATTACGATCAGGCGCATTTTATTAAGGAGTTTAAGTATTACACAGGCTTAACTCCTTCAATCTATATTAAAACAAAGTTCAATTCTCACATAAAGTTTTATTGGTAACTCTTTTTTCGCTTTTTTACAATACAACTTTTTTAGATTTTTCTACAATTTCGCATCTTAAAAAAATGGAGTTTCATTTTGATGCGAAAACTCATTATTGCACTTATTATGTTGCAATCACTAATAGCGCAGGATATAAAAGTTCAAACAGGTATGCTTTCATATTTAAGCACAAGCCCTTATAAAAATATATCTTATGATTATTTTTTAGTCCCACTTATATCGGTAGAGTATAAAAACTTTTACATAAGTGGTACAGAGGCTGGGTATATCTTTTTTTCTAGCAAGGATTTGTATATATCTTTTGAACTCTCACCAACACTTATAGGTTACCAAAGTGATGATAGTGATTTTCTACAAGGTATGAAAGATCGTGACACAGCACTTGAATCAGGTATAAAGTTGGAATATATATATGATTTTCATAAGTTAAAAATAAAAGCTGTATACGACTTTTTTGATGTGTACGGTAGTTATTCTGCTCTTTTTGAATATTCTTATTTGAATATAGTTGATGATAAAAATATATATATTACAAATTTTGGGCTAGAACATTTTAGCGCAAAGAAGAGTAGCTATTACTTTGGTGTTTTAAATAGTGAATCTACTCTAAATAGAGAGAGTTACTCACTTAATGAAACTTATAACTTTTACGCAAGTGTAGATTATATATATATGATAAATGCTGATTGGACATTTTTTGCAAACTTAGAGTATAAATATTATAATTATCAAGTTTATAAAAGCCCAGTTGTTGATAAACAATCAGCTGTATCAAATTTTTTAGGAGTACTTTATGAGTGGTAATGACACATTAACAAAAGCAAGTAGATATAAACCTACAAGCTATTTTTTATTGACCATAGTTATAACAACAATTTTTTGGATTATTGGAGCTTATTATAGTTTTGAGCCAAATAATCAATATTATGTAATATTTCTTCTTATTGGCTTGGTTACTCCCTCTATAGTAGCACTTGTGATGATTTTAAATGCAAAAGAACAAGCTATCAAGAGTCTATTTTTTAAAAAGCTAGTAGATATCAGAGGTATGAATCTTAAGCTGTTGCCTTTATTGCTCTTATTGATGCCATTGAGCGTAGTTGTATCTATATTTTTATCTACCCTTATAGGAGAATCCTTGACTCAGCAGTTGATTATCTCTGAAAGATTTTCATTTTCAACCGGCTTCGTGCCCGTATTGCTGCTTTTACTTTTTGCAGCTATATTTGAAGAGTTGGGGTGGCGTGGATATGGATTTGAGAGTTTACATTCAAGGTTTAACTTCTTTTACGCATCTTTGTATTTTAGTTTTTTATGGGCTATATGGCATCTTCCATTAGTAGTAGTAAACAACTCGTATCAGTATGAGATTATGCAACAAAACTATTGGTATGCTGTGAATTTTTTTATAAGTATAGTTCCAATGGGTATGATTGTTAGCTGGATTTGTTATAAAAATAATGGGAGTATTTTAATTGCTATAGTTTTTCATTTCATTATAAACATATCACAAGAAGCTTTAGAGATAACACAGACCACAAAGATGGTTCAAACTTTTGTATTGTTCTTTGTTGTAGCTGCTCTAATATACTATGACAAAAAGCTTTATTTTAAAAAAATTGATTCATAAAGGTATGAGTATGAATCAAGATAAGCTTGCAAAAGTTATAGCTTCAGTTGGAATTGGACTAAATACTATATACGCTGTTACTCACATATATGAGTATATAAACTCTAACGATTTAATATCAAAAGAGTATTTACTAAACTTTGGAATTTTAGAGCTGAGTTGGGTGGCTCTTTTGGTTTGGTTTTTATATGATACTTATACAAGAAGGGCTATAATGATTTTATATATGTTACCGCTTGTAGGTGTAAACATAACTCATAGTATTCACTGTGTTATAACACATCAGTGGGGTGTGTTTGACGCATTCATAAATGTAGTTTATGGGGTTTTATTTTCAAGTATTTTTTTACTTGCATATATAAGAATTAATTTAAACCAAAAGAGGAGAAAAAGTGCTACTTAAAATTATTTTTGCTTTTATCATTATAGCTTTTTCTGAAACTATCAACGGTATATTTCGTGTTAAGTATTTACATAAAAAATTTAAAAAAAAATTTGCAAGAATATTTTCTTTTTTTACTGGTTTATCAATGATAATCTTACTTAGTCTTATTTTTGTACCATGGATTAATCCAAAAACTGACTTACAAGCATTTTCAATTGGTTTTATATGGGCTATCAATATAGTTCTATATGATGTTCTTATTGGACGCTTTGCCTTTAAGTTGACTTGGTCGAAGATACTGGACGACTTTAACCTATTTAAAGGTAATCTTCTGCCTATAGGTATAGTAATAATTATGATTTTACCATATATTATATGGTCGTTATAAACACTAGAATGTCCCCCTATAAACTAGACAGTATTTATATATTCAATTAGCTCTAACCTTTGAAACAAAAAGAACTTATATAAACTTTATATGTTCAACAAGTCAAAGTATTAAAACTTAAGCAGCGGCACCAGAGCGTATAGCAAGAGAAGCCATTCTTTTCATAAACTCTTCAACATCACTTTTCTCAGCTACAGCTTTTTTTAACTCAGTTAAAAAATAATCTTTCGTTTTATCATCAGCCAAGTTAAAAGTGTAAAGTACCCATTCGGTATTCAACTGTATGTTTTGCTCATTTGCATCAACTTCAAAAGTTCTGTATAGGTTTACATCTGTTGAGCTAAGAATCTCAAGTGTATCTGAGTAAAACTTATTTACTTCATACTTTACAAGTGTTTGCAGTGCATCTGTTGGTATAGAAGCTTCTACATCTTCAAATGTTTGTCTACCAAGGATCAGTACGTCTCCAACTACCAACTGCTCACCGATAAAGTAAGCTTTTTTCTTCTGGCTCAGAGCTTCAGCGTTTGCATATATTACATGTTCATTTAAAGTAGCTAACTCATCTACAAGTATAGAGTTGAAAAAAGTGTAAACTGTGTTTGCCTCTAAATGGATATCTATCTCATTTACTTCTTGAGTTTGGGGGTTTATAGAAATTGCTCTCATTAAAAATCTTCCAATATTATTATATTTACAAAAGTGCCCTCTTCTAGTTCACTGTCTTTTGCACCACTAACCATAAGTGCTCCACCATTTAAAAGGTTAGTAAGTATTGCAGAACTACCGACTTTTTTATCTTTAAAGTTCACATAGTACTCACCATCTTCTAAGACTAGGTTACATGCAGTGAATTCTGTGTTTTTTGAACGCTTTTTAAAGCTCTGTGCAAGTTTTGCTTCCACGCTTTTATAAGGCTCTTTACGACCGAGCATCTTTGCAACAAGAGGAAGTCCGTAAAGAATAGCTGTAACGGTAGAAGAGTAAGCAAAACCAGGAAGCGCCAAGATGAACTTTTCACCCTTTTGGGCTACTAGTATATGGCGACCCGGTTTTATTGCTACACCTTTAAAGACCACCTCTGCACCAAGACGCGGGACTATGTCTTTTACAAAATCATAATCCCCTACACTTACTCCACCAGTACTTACTAAGATATCCACACCCTCTAGCGCATCTTCAAAAGTGTGCATTATCTTATCTTTGTCATCGCCTACAGTTCCAAGTTGAACAGACTCTGCACCAGCTGACTCAAAAAGTGCCGCTAAAGTATAGTTGTTTGAACTTCTTATCTGTGCCGGATTATCACTCTCTTGACCAAGGTCTAGTATCTCACTTCCTGTAGATATCACACCTACACGAGGTTTTAGTGCTACTTTTACCATCACTTTGTTAAGTGCTGCCATGACACCTATCTCGGCAAAGCCTATTTTTGTACCTTTTTTTATAAGTACATCACCAGCTTTATAACCCTCAGCAATAGGGCGAACCGATGAGTTTAGGGGTACACGTTTATCTACAGATATTTTAGTACCGTTTACAGATACGTTCTCTATCTGTATCAGCGTGTCAGAACCCTCAGGCATTTTTGAGCCAGTAAATGTTTTTATACACTCACCTTTGTTTACAACTCTTGTTTCATTTTTTCCAGCCGGATTGTCGCCGAGTATTGATATCTCATCTAAATCCTGATCAGCATATTTTATGGCATAACCATCCATTGATGCCGTTGGAAACTGAGGATCGTTATACTTAGCTACTATATCTTCTGCAAGTATCCTGCCAAGAGCAGAACTTAACGGTAGGTTTTGTGTTTTAGATGTGTTGACCTTTAACAGATCTAGCATGTCCCGACTTGTTTCATAACTTAAGAGATTCATGATAGTTAGTCCTTAATTTTATTTTATTTTATAAAATGAAGAAAACCTCCACTTATTAGTCCGCAAAGGAACAAGTCCCTTTGCTTCGCTTGCGCCGCTGAGACGACTAAAGTATTAGCTTATGCTAATATTCCAGACCCTTTTATTGCAGTTGAACGATCTTTTGCATATATACGTTCACCGTTTTTTAGATCATACTTCCAAATAGGTGCTGAGGCTTTAAAGTCTTCTACAAATTCATCTATGAACTCTAAAGCTACTCTGCGTTTTGGTGAAAAAACGGCAGCAATATATGAAGACTCATGCAACATTACATCACCGCGAGAGTGTGCCATTTTAATAACAGCACCTTTTTCTTTTGCTTTTTCCTGCCACTCTTTATACCAAGACTCTAAAATAGGCTCATATACATCAAAGCTAAGTCCCTCTATCTCATCCTCATCGCGGATAGTCCCGACAAAAGGGATAAAAGCACCGTAGTTACTTTTTTCTTCGGCTTTGTACCATCTCTCTAATATAGCAGGTACGTCCAAGGCTCCATCATATAACTCAAGCATCTTATCCACCGCAAACCGGAGGCAAAAGTGAGACTTTATCTCCGTCTTTTACCTCTGTATCTAGTGAAGAGACCAATGTGTCATTCACTGCCACGGCTGATGTTTTTAACCACTCTGAGAGTTCTTTATCGTCTTGTAAAATCGTTGCAAGTTCTTTTAAATTTTTTATGTCTAATTCCAATGGTTCTTTTTGTATCGGACCTAAAAATTCTACTCTTACCATCTATAATATTCCATTTATAATTTTTGATTAAATGATTATATCAAAATAAGATTAGTGCTGTATAATACCTCCATGGTTTTTGGAAAAATAGAATATTTAAATTTATTACCTTTTCATGTATTTATGAAGCGTTTTACAAAGAGTAATCAACAAAAGATGAGTATGCATCACTACAGTGGCGTACCTGCCGTTGTAAATGAAAAATTTTTAAGTCGTCGTGTAGATGCGGCTTTCATATCAAGTATACGTGCTAGAAAATATAACAATGTTAATTTGGGAATTATTGCAAGAAGAGAAGTTCAAAGTGTTATAGCTATTCCAAATAAAACAAATACTAAAGATGTAGAATCTGCCACTTCAAATATACTCGTAGACATTTTAGGAGTTGATGGTGAAGTTCTTATTGGTGACAAAGCACTTAGATATTATCTAAGTGGGGGTGAACATGTGGACCTAGCAAAACTATGGAATGAAAAATATAATCTCCCATTTGTATTTGCACTTCTTAGTTTTCACAAAGATAAAAAACTTTACAAAAAAATAGAGAAGAACTTTATAAAAAGACCGATAAAAATACCTGATTATATACTGGACAAAGCCTCAAAAAGAACAGGAATAGCTAAAAAAGATATACTTAATTATCTTACATGTATATCATACGACTTTGACAAAAAAGCACAACTTGGACTAAAAACTTTTTACTCCAAAGTTGACAAACTAAAAGCTTGACTACTCCTCTAAAAGAGTAGCAAGTTCAGCTCTGTAAGCCTCAATATCAAAATCTTTAAGGCTTGATGAACCACTCTCTATAGCGGCCTCGGCAACAGCGGATGAAACCTCAACGATCAGTCTTTTATCAAATGGTTTTGGAATTATATATTCCCTGCCAAACTCTAACTTTTTACCATATATCTCATTTAAGTACTCAGGTACCGGCTCTTTTGTTAAAAGTGCCAAAGCTTTTGAAGCTGCCAGTTTCATCTGTGTATTTATCTCTTTTGCCTTAACGTCCATTGCACCGCGAAAGATGAACGGAAAACCTAAGACATTATTTACCTGATTATCAAAGTCACTTCTACCAGTCGCTACTATAGCATCTGGTCTTGCTTTTTTAACATCATCTGGGAAAACTTCAGGTGTAGGATTTGATAGTGCAAAAATAATCGGGTTTTTATCCATAAGCATGATGTCATCTATACAAAATGTTCCTGGTTTTGAGAGTCCTACCACTACGTCTGCATTTTCAAAGATCTCATTGTGACTCATGTAATGTTCACATGCAAACTCACGCTTGTAATGGTTCAAGTCACTTCTAGCCTCATAAACAAGTCCGCGAGAGTCTAACATGTAGATCTCATCAGCACCGAGTTCTCTGTAAAGTCTTGCACATGATATTGCCGCAGCCCCTGCTCCGACTATTACTATTTTTAGATGTTCGGTATATTTTCCGGCTATCTTACTTGCATTTATTATCCCCGCGGCTGAGATAACAGCTGTTCCGTGCTGATCATCGTGCATAACAGGAATATCAAGCTCCTCTATCAGACGTTTCTCTATCTCAAAACACTCAGGCGATTTTATATCTTCTAGGTTTATCCCTCCAAATGTCGGAGCTATTGCAGATACAACCGAGCAAAATCTATCTACATTTTCAGTGTCCACTTCGATATCAAAACTATCAAGTGCCGAGAAACTTTTAAAGAGCACACTTTTTCCCTCCATAACAGGCTTAGATGCTAAGGCACCGATATTTCCAAGACCAAGCACTGCCGTACCGTTTGAGATAACAGCTACAAGGTTCTTCTTTGCAGTGTATTTATACGCATCTTCTGGATTATCCGCTATTTTTAGACACGGAACAGCTACACCGGGAGTATAAGCTAGGGATAGATCTTTTTGGCTTTGAAAAGGTTTTGTAACTTCTACGGATATCTTTCCAGGTTTTGGAAACTGATGATAATCTAGTGCTTCTTTATCTGACTTAGCTTGTTTTGGCATGACTTTTATTCCTTTTATGTGATAGTTTAAATTATACTCTACTTATTTTAACTCTTCTAAAAAACCATTCATAAGTGTTATTTGATCCTTATGTTCCTGCTTTTTACTATCGTTGTCACTCTCTTGTATCTTTTGTTTTAAAGAGATTATCTTCTCTTGTAAAGCTGCCTTTAGTTTCTCTTTTTTCTTTTGCTCTTTCTCTTGAAGTTCTCTTTCTTTTGAAAAGAACTTCTCGACCTTTTTAAACAACTTCTCTATCTCCATTACCTGCTCCTTCCTAGTGTTCTGATATCTTTGTCTTCTACCCATAATGTTATTGCAGACTCTATAAGGTTATTAGAGATGCTTGATGCATATGCATTGTCATTTATAAGTGAAGTTGCCGCTTTTGAGTTTATCTTGTCTTCACGGATAAGTGAGTCTATCTTACCGTTTTGTATATAATCAAAATGCTCCATCTCCTCTTTTAAGACCTTTATCTTAGAGATGGTATCCAGATCATCATCGACCTTGCCTCGTATAGTATAGATAGTATCTATCGTTTTAGCAATATTTTTTCTAAGGTTATTATACTCATCTCTTACATGATCGTTCTTACCATGTAGATATCTGTCTATATTCTTTTGTAACTCTCTTACATCTTTTATAGCTTCAACAATATTTCTACATGTGGTCTTTAATCTGTACACGTCATCCTTTTGCTCGCTATCCATCTCCTCTTGGGCAAGAGTTGAAAAGTATAATATCTCACTATAGAGACCTTTTATGTTTTTTTCATAATACAAATTTATATCTGTATCTATTTTTGTCACCGAAGCTTCTATGGCGTAAGAGATATTGTCACTGCCTATATATTTGTGACGATGCAAAGAGAGTGCATGAGATATAACTTCTACACCGTTGTCATAGAGATGCTCCACCTCTTTTTTTACGGCACTCAAGGCGGCCTCAGGTGAATTTACAACAGCTTTATCCAAATACTTTGCTTTTACATGTATATCTTTTGTTTTGAATATACTTAGAAGATACTTTACAAGTTTTTTTGTAAAAGGGGCAACTAAAATAACTCCTAAGACATTAAACAAACTATGAAATAGTGCCAGTTGTAAAATATAATCATCTTTAGCGATACCGATAAGTGAAGATAGATATACTACAAGTTCTGCTAGTTGATACAAGAACACTATAGCTACGACAGCCGTGACCATGTTAAAGATAAGGTGCGCGACTGCTAATCTTTTTGCATTATTATTGGAATTGAACGAGCCGATAATTGCCGTGACCGTAGTACCTACATTTGCACCGATAGCAAGGGAGAGTGCATTGTAATATTCTATTTGATTTACGGCAAGGGCTGTTATGACAATAGCCATCGTTGCCGCACTTGACTGGATGATGACGGTAGCTATCATACCGACTGCGACATATATCAGCACTCCCAAGTAGCCCTCTATAGCTAAAGAGGCTAGATCAATAGCATCTTTGAGTGACTCAAAACCATCCTTCATGTATGCAATACCTAAAAATACAAACCCGAGTCCTAAAAGAATGTTTCCAAAGCCTTTAAAAGATTTGTTTTTATTAAAAGAGAATATAACTCCAAAACTTATCATAGGAAGTGCGAACTTGGCTATATCTATTTTTACGCCAAAAGCAGATACTATCCAGGCTGTTGTCGTGCTTCCTATGTTTGATCCGAAAACAAGACCTACCGCACCGCTAAGCGTAATAAGCTCGGCACTTAAAAAAGAGATGACTATGATAGTAAGAAGAGATGAACTTTGTACGACCGAAGTTGCCAAAAAACCGGAAAATATCGCTTTTGGAAGAGTTGACGTGCTTTTTCTTAGGATGGTCTCTAAAATACCGCCACTAAAGAGTTTAAAGCCGTCTTCCATAAAGACCATACCGACTAAAAAAATAGTGATTCCCGCAATGATCTCTTTTGCATTCTCGTTTGAGAGCATTAAAAAAGCTAAAAATAGTAAAAATAACGTATATATGTATTTTTTGTACAACTGACTATTACCTTTTATTTTTATAAATTCAAATTATTATATTTTACAGTATTTTTACCTTTTGGCATATATTTTGCTATTATATTTTATATACTTTTTAATTTAGGGAGGTTTGTTATGGATATAGCACTAGATGAAAAAGCAATAATTTTTAGACTAAGTCCTGATTCTGCGAACCTGTCAGCTTTGATGCACTTTGTAAAAAACAGCTTTAAAAATGTAAAATATTTCTCTGGCCGCACTGTGATATTTGGAAGTGACGACGAGCTAGTTAGAAAAAGATACCTGCTTAGGTGGGCATATAAAATATTTTATAAAAGTGAAAAATACAACACATCTGTCAGCTACAAGACCCTAAACAACTCTCTTAATTTGCCAATATACATACTAAGTGCCGAGAACAGATCTATTGCTAAGACAATAAGTATTACTATAGAGCATATAAATACAAATAATGAACTTCGCATAAAGTGTAATGAGTACAATCAAATAATAGTTCAATCCTTCCAAAAACTTTTCAAAGACTCTTTTAACTTTAGTATTGATAAAAAGATATTTAAAATTAAAATTCAAACAAAATACGACCTTGCTATACTGCAGAACATATTGACTCGCAAAAAAATATCTGGCGTTTCCGTTATTTTTATAACACATAGACTAAACTTCTCTAAACTTCACGCACAGGATGCTATATCAGAGGAGCAGGCATATAAACAAAAACTTGCGAAATCTTACAAAATTTTGAGCATAAGTAAAGACAGCACACTAAAAGAGATAAAAGACAACTATAGAAAAATGCTAAGAAAATACCACCCTGATAAGGTTTCTAATGAGAGCAGTGAGACGATAAGCCTCTACACAAGAAGGTTCCAAGTTATTCAAGAAGCATACAGTTTAATCAAAGAACACCATAGGATCTAAGATTTTTTTAGATAGATGTAGGTTATGTCATCTTCAGCTTGAGCTATTTTGGAATCTATACTGTTTTGAAAAGCATCTTTGGAATTTGAGTGTATAAAATCCTCTTCTAAATACTGTCCATACGTCAAGCTATTATTCTCAACAGCGTTTTCATTTAATCCATCACTGTGTATAAGTATCTTTTCTATCCCATCCAAACTAATAGTGTCAACCCTAAAACTTTTGCCGTATTTGCTAAAAGGTATATTGTTTGATTTAACTTTTTTCAGATCATTCGTATCTGATATACAAATAATAGGAGGCATACAAAAGAGTGAATAATCTAGTTTATTATCTTTTTTATTTAGTAACATAAAGTGTGCTGATATTGCTTCATCTTCTAATAAAGTCGGCTGTATAAAATCAAAAATATACTCTAAAAAACTATCAAAATTAAAGAGCTGATTCTTTTTTTGAATATTATCTATGTAATAGTTCACAGATGCACTGCTAAGCATTGCACTTAGTGAAGCCGATATCCCCTTACCCATACCGTCAACCAAAAATATAAAGGTCTCATTTTCATTTACTTCACGGATAACATAAGAATCACCACTTAAAATATCGAGCGGTTCATAATGAACCTCACATGTATAATCCCCTATTCTACAGCTGGTTTCTATATCGTTTTGTGCGATCATCTTCTCTTTTTCAAAAGAGAGTTTCTCCTGATAAGAGTTATAATTAACACTTTTAGTAAGATTTTTTATTGTAAAACTTTGTTCTTTTTGCATAAGTCTGTCTGCGATCACTGATTTTACGGCTAGATTAAACGCATCTAAAAGTGTCTTTTCTGAAAATGGTTTACTCATAAAACTGGTTACATGTAGCTGTAAGGCTTCTTTTAAAACATCTACATTTTCCAAAGCCGTGACAAGCACTATTGGGATACTTATATCTATTTTTCTGATCTCTCTGATCATCTTTAAACCACTGTATACAGGCATACTTTGATCTGTAAGTATTATATCTATGGGTTCTTTGTTAAATACTTCCAAACCCTCTTTACCATTTTTGGCTGTGTATACTTTTTTAAAGATAGTTGAAAATAAACTACTGTAAACATCTAACATGTCCTGCTCGTCTTCAACACACAAGATATTGAGTGTCTTATAAAAATCATTTAAAGATAAACTACCATTCATAATGCCACCTCTGATACAAATCTTACTTAATGTTATCTTAAATATTATTAAATATTTTAAACTGTGCTTTTGGCAATAGATAACAAAATATTATAATATGTGTTTTTGTGGTACAATATCTGCCTGGGGAATCATGAATGTACTCTATTAATCACATATATAAAGATAAAGCTTCATTGCTTAACTGGATAAATGCTAAAGAGTTAAATACTAAGAGTGGCTGTTTGGTTCAAATTTTTAGTGGTATTATTGATAAACAAATACTCCAAGGTCTCTCTTACACTATACACAAAAATCTTCCAAAAGCTCATATTATCGGTTCAACTACAGATGGTGAAATATATGACGGTAACATCAGTACAAAAAAAATAATGATCAGTGTAACTGTTTTTGAGAGATCTTCCATATCATCTTACAGTGCAGAGTATGACAGCTCATCATATCTGCTTGGAAAAGATGTCGCTTCAAATTTAGATGCAAGCGATGTGAAAGTCCTTATACTCTTTACTTCAGGCTTTGAGATAAACGGAGAGGAATTTTTACGCGGTGTTAGAAATATATCTGCTGGAAGATATCTTGTAAGCGGTGGAATGGCAGGAGACAATGCAAAGTTTATTGAAACACATGTAGTGCATAATGACAATGTTATGCTAAACGGTGCCGTAGGCGTAGCACTAAAAGGAGACAGCCTCTTTACCCATAACCAATACAAGTTTGGCTGGGACTCCATAGGTCTTCCACTTATCGTAACAAAGAGTGATAAAAACCGTATTTATGAGATAAACAATATGCCTGTTAAAGAGATTTACAGAAAATATCTTGGTGATGTAGCGGCGGAAAATCTACCTAAAATAGGTGTTGAGATACCCCTTATACTAGAGAGAGACGGTGTTAAAATAGCAAGGGCGTGTATAAACATGCTTGATGATAACTCCTTGATATTTGCAGGTAATGTTTATGAGGGTGAGATCGTTCAGTTTGGCATAGGAAGTATAGAGTCCATGCTACAAGACAGTATAGATTCATCTGAACATATTCGAAAGCATTTTATACCAGAGAGTATGTTCATCTACTCATGTATGGCAAGACGTCGCCTGCTCAAGCAAAAAAGTTCTTTTGAATTAAATATGTTTAAAAACATCTGTACAATAAGCGGTTTTTTTACATACGGTGAGTTTTATTCTACCAAAGATGATAATTATCTTCTTAATCAAACTATGACTATTTTAGCACTAAGTGAAAAGAATTCACCATCGGAAAATCAACAATATATAGATATAAATGATTCAAATCAAAAGACACTTGACAACACAACATTAATGAGTGCTATAGCACACATGACTAATGTAATAGCACTAGAGTGGCAAAACAAAATAGATCAAGAGATCCAAAAAAACAAGCAACAGGATAAACAGTTATTACAACAGGCAAAACAAGCACAAATGGGTGAGATGATAGGTATGATAGCCCATCAATGGAGACAACCTTTAAATGCTATCAGTGCTAAAAGTATCAATCTCTCTCTGCTCTCAAACATGGGTCAATTAGATGATGCACAAGTTAAAGAGAGCAGTGAATTTATTCAAAACCAATGTCAAAAAATGTCATCTACCATAAATACATTTATGGAGTTCATAAAACCTGCTCACGATGCAAAAGCTTTTAAGATATTACACTCAATAGAATCTATTATGCAGATTATGGGTACACAACTTTTAAATCACGATATACATGTAGAGATACACGCAACAGATGAAAATATCTCTATAAACGGGCATGAAGATCTGCTAGAGCAAGTAATAATAAATATATTATCAAATGCGAGAGATGCTTTTGAGGATAAAGACTCAAACAACAAGTATATAAACATAATGGTTGAATCTAAGAATGATCTACCAATTATTATCATAGAAGACAATGCAGGTGGAATTGACAAAGATGTCAAAGATAAAATATTCAATCCATATTTCACTACAAAAGAACAAGGAAAAGGTACAGGGCTTGGTCTATACATAAGTTTGGACATTATGAAGAAAAGTTTTCAAGGAAACTTATCTCACCATAATACCGGTAAAGGAAGTTTATTTCTTATAACTTTTGGAAGTGAGGTTCAGATCTATGATATTTGATGCTACGCAAAACTACAAGACCCTATTTAATCTTATACCGGTAAGTACTTTTGTTATAAGTACCGATTCCATTACTATAGTAGATGTTAATAAAGAATCTTTAAACCTGTACGGTTATACAAAAAAAGAGCTTATAGGTTCTCACATCACAAAGATAGATAAAGATATATCTAGCGAGAAGATAAAAGAGATCACAAGCATTTTAGATCAAAACAAAGAGGCAAATTTTGAAGCTGTACATACTACAAAAGATAAGCAAAAAATACATGTGATAGTTAATATTTCAAAAATAATCTTAGATGAAAAAGATTACTTTTTAGCAGTTCACTCAAATATTACAAATAAAATTCAAATTCAAAATGAATTACAAAAACATAAAGAAGCACTCGAATCTGTTGTGACAATTCAAAATGAGCTTATATCAAACAGTGACTTCAATACTATAGTAAACAACATGTTAAGAGTCATGTGTAATAGCTTAAGTGTTGAAAGGGCATATATCTTTAAAAACTCTATATTTGACAACAAACTAGTAGCATCCCAAAAGTTCGAATATGCCCAAGATGGTATAGAAGCTCAGATAAATAACCAAGAACTTCAAAACATGCCATATCAAGAGTATATTCCCAGGTGGGAAGAACAGCTCTCCTCAAACAACATTATCGAAGGACTAGTACAGGACTTTCCAAAAAAAGAAAGAGAGATCTTAGAAGATCAAAATATACGATCGATCCTTGTAATGCCAATTTTAAAAAACAATGAGTGGTCAGGCTTTATTGGTTTTGATGACTGTACAAATCCGAGGATATGGAGTGATCTGGAAAAAGAGATGTTAAAGACGGTCGTACACTCATATGTAGATGCCCAGGAGAAGCATGAGTACTCAAAAGCTTTGCAGGAAAAAATAGATAAACAGATAGAATATATTCGCAGTAAAGACAAGATCTTGCTGCAACAATCAAAGCAGGCTCAAATGGGTGAGATGATAAGTATGATAGCCCATCAATGGAGACAACCACTAAACACTATAAGTGCAACTGCTATCAGCCTCTCACTATCTTCTGAGCTGGACATGCTAGAAAAAGAAAAGGTTAAAGAGAACACAAAGATCATACAAGACCAATGTCAAAAGATGTCATCGACCATAAATACTTTTATGAGTTTTGTAAAACCAAGTAAAGAACAAAAACCTTTTAGACTTCTAAACTCTATTGAATCAATTATGAAGATCATGAGTACTCAGCTTATTAACCACAATGTAAAGGTCAATATAAGTTCTACTAACGACAATATATCTGTAGTCGGTCATGAAGACCTGCTTGAACAGGTCCTAATAAATCTACTCTCAAATTCAAGGGATGCATTTGAGAACATTGAAAAAGCGGATAAATATATAAATATAACCGTGACCATTGCAGACGACAAACCAATCATTATCATAGAGGATAATGCTGGAGGGATCGAAGAGAGCTTAAAAGACAAGGTTTTCAACCCCTATTTCACTACAAAAGAACAAGGTAAAGGGACAGGGCTTGGTTTATACATAAGCAAGGATATTATGAAAAAAAGTTTTCATGGAGGTCTTAGTCATATTAGTGTGCCTGATGGCAGTATATTTAAAGTCATGTTTGGATGAGAAAATGCAGAAACTACAAGAAAAACTACTCCAGTTAACATCTCAGCTAAGTTTACTATATGTTGAAGATGAGGATACTACAAGAGAACAATATGATGGTATATTCAATCTACTTTTTAAAGAGGTCAAAAGTACCGTTAACGGAGAAGAGGCTCTAAAAGAGTACAGAAAAAAGCAATACGATCTCGTTATCACAGACTTGACCATGCCTAGGATGGACGGTATTACACTGATAGGTGAACTTGTAAAGATAAATCCCCTGCAAAGAATAATAGTAATGACCGCCCACAACACTAACAAATCCCTAAAGGAATCCATAAACTTTCAAGTGGATGGTTTTTTGCTAAAACCTGTATCAATGGAAAAATTACTGCACTTACTTTATAAGGTCTGTGATTACATCATATACAAAAAATCATCGGCTAAAAACGTGAGTAAGTCTCTTAGTGAGAGTTTAGATGAATCAAGAGCATTCTTTGTAGTTGTTCTAGATAATTTTCACGAAATAATTAAAAAGTTCACGTCCAATATAAAAGATCTTATATATAACGCCGTAGATGAATATCTCTGTAATATCGGACTAGAGGATTCAGTAATCATGAGCGAGCATACAGATGTCCTTCTGTGTTCTATCGATAAAAATAAATTTCAAAATACTCTAAAGACACTACAGCGTTTTCAACCATGCGATAACTATATAGTGCTTGTAAAACAGAAGATCAAAATATATATATCATTATCATATGGAATTATCTCCCTTGATTACAAGCAAGATAAGACTGACTCCAAAACTTTAATGGGACACATAACGAATTTAATACATGAGATAAAACAAGATGAGAACAGCAGTTCTGTCGTTAAAATGGATATAAACTATGAAGAATCTCAAAAAAATGCCTCTTTGAACTGGTTGAGCTTTATTCTAGAAGCACTAGAAAAAGAGAACATTGTTCCATTTTATCAACCCATCTTTGATGCACAAAGCTTAGAGATAAACTCTTACCAAATACTTGCGAGAATCAAAAATAAAACAGATTACATACTTCCAAAATATTTTATAGATCTAAGTAGAAAAGCTGGTTTGATAGAATATATTTCTAAAGTCATACTAGAGCAAAGCTGTAAAATATTCTCAAATAACGATCACCATTTTCATATTGACATCATAGACATGAGATGGAGAGATGATACTATTGAAGCTTATTTGAACCATATTACTCATCAGTATGATGTGGATAAAAATAGGATCATTTTAGATATACGTGACTATAATTCACTAAAAGCATCCTCGGCAAAGACCAAAACAATTCTCAGACTTAAAAAACAAGGTTATCAAATTTCACTAAAAGACTATGGTGCGTGCAATATCAATATAGAGATATTATCCATATTAAGACCAGACTATATAAAGATCAATAAGATACTGATACATAGAGCCGACAACGACCCACATCTAAAAAAAGCTGTAGAGTTCTTACTTGAGTATGTAAACAAGGTCGGTATAAAAAGCATACTTGTCGGAGTGGAGAGTCAAACTACAATAAATAAAGCAAGGACTTTAGGTTTTACATATCTTCAAGGATTTTATCTTGCAAAACCACGTGAAAATATTTTTTTAAAAAATGAATTGAAAGCGGAGTAATTTTATGCATAACAACAAAATCGAACTTTTAAAACAAAAGACAAAAAACCTAAATATACTTTATGTTGAAGATGATCCGGACTCACGTAAACAGGTCACTCAAATATTTGAACTCTTGTTTAACTCTATTACTCTAGCAGATAATGGACAGGAGGGTTTAAAACTATATAATAACGGGGAATTTGACTTAGTTATAACAGATATAAATATGCCGAAAATGGACGGTATAACTATGAGTGAAAAGATAAAAGAGATAGATATCTCACAAAAGATCATCATAGTGTCCGCTCATGATAACGGTGAATACTTACTCTCTGCAATACGTGCAGGAGTAGATGGTTTTATACTCAAACCGGTTGAGATAGAACAACTCCAAGATTCCATAAACAAAGTTGCTACTGCCATAACTAATGAGAAACTACAAGTATATTATCAAGAAGAATTAGAAGTTGAAGTAGCCAGAAAAACAAAGAAGTTGTTACAGCAGGCATATACAGATGATCTGACCGGACTTAAAAATAGAAAAAAATTAATGATGGACCTATCAAACGATGCTGAAAAGAAAGTCTTACTACTTTTAAACATAGATAACTTTGACCATATAAACGCGACATACGGCTACAAAAACGGTGACTATATTTTGCGTCTTATAAGTAAATTTCTTGAAAACAACTTACATCCTAAGTGCAGTATTTACAAGTTCGGTTATGATGAATTTGCTTTCGTATTTCTAAACAGCACTTTAAACGAAGCGGCAGATTATGCCAAAAACCTACAAAAGTTGATCTCTAGATCCCCTATATCTTATGAAAATATTTCTATAAAGTTTACTGTTACCATTGTTCTATCCGAAGGGGTAGAAAACATTTTAAGACAAGCATATATAGCATTTAAAGAGACCCGCCTTATCAGTAAGAACCGTATAGGATTTTATGATCCTAATTCAAATCTTGAAAGTAAACAAAGAACAATATTAAAATATATTCATATCGTTGATGATGCTATAGAAAATAGAAACATCGAACCTTATTTTCAACCTATAATAAATAACACAACCAAGAAGATTGAAAAGTACGAATGTTTAGCAAGGATACACGCCAATAATGAAGTTTTAACTCCACATCTATTTTTAGAGACAGCCGAACTTGCAGGAATGCTTCCTGATATAACAAAGATCATGATAGATAAATGTTTTAAATATTTTCAAAATAGAGATGAAGAGTTTTCTTTAAATATAAGCGAATATGACCTTAGCGACAACTATCTTATTAAATATCTACATGACAAGGTATTAGAGTATTCTATAGAACCACATAGAGTCGTACTAGAAGTACTAGAGGGTGTCAGTTCAGCTGCTGCTGAGAAAAGTTATGAACAACTAGTAGAACTAAAAAAGAGGGGTTATCAACTAGCCATTGATGATTTTGGTGCACAAAATTCCAATTTTGAAAGAGTGCACCGTTTAAAGGTCGATTATATTAAAATAGACGGAAGTTTTGTAAAAAATATTCATAAAGACAAAAATAGCTATAATGTAGCTAAGACAATTACAGATTTTTCTAAAAGTGTAGGAGCCAAAGTAATTGCAGAATATGTCCACAATGAAATTGTGTCTAATGAGGTACTTAATCTTGGTATTGATTATTCACAAGGATACTATTTTGGAAGGCCCACACAGTTTATTGGGGAGTAGTTATGGAAGATAATAAACAAAATAACCATACGGAGATGCTTGATTTCGCATATGAACATATTGTAAGCCAAATACTTGGAAGCATAAAAAGTCCATGTGCTATTTTTACAAACGGTAAACTGAGATATTCAAACAATGCTCTAAATAAATTAACAGATCCTGAAGATATCAACTCTATGTTGGATAACAGAGAAGGTTTTATGAAAAAGCTTGAAGATTACTCTGAAAAGGACAACTCTAAAAACATAATATCTGTCTCTAAAAAAGAGGGCAGAAGAGTTTTTAGAGTTTTAAAGAACAACCTAAATATAGATGAGATCTTACAAAAGAGCATTATGTATATTTTTGTAGATGTTACACGCGAAGAGTACCAAAAAATAAAGATAAAATCTTATAACAAAATGTTGGAATCTTTTGTATTTAAGACAAGATATAAAGATAAAAAAGAAGAGACTATAGAGAGTACTACAAAGTCACCAAGCAATAAAAAACTCACCATAAACGATGAAGAAAATGAGATACTAAGACGTTCACATACATATAAAACAACAGCAAGAGAGTATGTAGCAGAACTAGATGATGACACTCTAACAGAACTACAAGAGTTAGATGAATTAGACAGAGACTTTTCTGATTCTATTTACATGTTAGAAAAAGACTCGAACTTAAACGGCATTAAAGAGATGGCTAATCAGTTGGAAAAATATGCACATGAGATCGGCTTACTCTTTGAATTTAAAGATCTTTTTTATGCGATCCATTCATTATCTGTATTGTTCTCATCGGTAGATGAAAGTAAACTTGATGAAAAAAAGATCAAAAAACTTCTAATCATCTTAAATGGAATAAAAGAGGATCTAGCTACTTGGAGAAACGTTATTTTTATAGAACAAAGCGCGGTTGATATTCATTATCTTGACAGTTCATTATTTAGTGCTTGTCTGCAAATAGAGATGTTGCTCTCAGATGAAGTAAGTGAGATGGAGTCAGAAGAGGAAGACTTAATTCTTTTTTGACAATTAAGTATAAGTTTACATACTATTAAGTAAAATAGTAATATTAGATAACATAATATAAAATAATGTAAAAAAAGGGATGAGATGTACAGTGTGCTAGTGATACAAAATAAAAATATTAGCACTTCATCATTAAAAGATTCACTAGAGAGTTTTGAAGATATAGATGTCACAAATGTAGATACGCTTGAAAAAGCTTTAGAACTGTTTGAGAAACGTTATTTTGAAATTGTATTTATAGATTCAGATTTTAATGCCTTAGAGCAGATACCAAAATTTTACTCACAAAACAATGAACTGATCATAATATGTGTTTACGATACATATGACGAAAACAGAAGAAAAAAAGCTATTGAGTCTGGAATAAAAGACTGCATCCACAAAGAGATAGATACAGACCTTCTTAAACAAAGAATATCCAACTATATCGAGCTTGTTCAGTTAAATAAAGAGAGACTTTTTCACTCAAATGCTATCAACCTTTTTGATGAGGATATCTACCAAAGATTTTTAACTTTCAAACTAAACTCAAGTAGAGCTAAGTTAGAGTTTTGGGATTACTTTAGTGATACTTACTTTGAAAAATATGAAAACATAAGTGAATCACTTGATATTCTTTATGCTTTTGCATCTTGGATGTTTTTAAATAAACGAGATTGTGAACTCGTAAAAGAGACAAGTCCTGAAAGCATGTATCTTACTTTGCAGCCAATAGACTACATGAATAAAAAAGTTATGAATGACATAATAGAAAAATACGCTCACCTTGTAAACTACCGTATTGAAAATCATAAGTTATCGTTAAAAGTTGATATAAAGATCGGAGCTCCAAAAAACTCAAATATATCCAAACTTGATGAGACCACAAAAGATATCTTAGGCAAAACTCACTTTGAAAAAATAACGGCTTATGAATATGTAAATTCTACAGCTTTGGAGTTTATAAACAAGATTGAAGATCTGTCTGAACTTGAAGACAAGATAGATGAAGCTCTTATAAAATTTGAAGAAAACCCAAATACACAGACAATACAGCTTTTATCTGAAAAGATTTTAGAATATGTCGATGTACTGGAATTACTTGTAGATTTTTCACATTTAGCGTATGGACTAAAGAGATTGGCTGATGCACTAAAAGGTATAACAGAGGAGCAGATGCAGGAAAAAGAGGTCAAAAAGTTTACAACTCTTGCTCTTCACCTTTTAAACGATCTCTCAACATGGAGAGATAATATATTTATAAAACAAGAGGCTAACGACATTCACTACTTGGATTCATCGCTTCTTAGCTCTTGTCTACAAATAGAGGCTGTATTTCAAAAAGAAAAAATCGAGGAGGATGAAGATGATTTCGAACTCTTTTAAGGATGTAAAATGGCAAAAAAAATAATATTAGTAGATGATTCTAAAACTATATTAGCTACGGCTGAAATGGCTTTGGAGGATTTAGTTAATTCTGGGATCATAAGTTTAAAAACCTATATAAATCCTGCAGAGTTAAGGGAGTTACTTATAAGCGGTCAAGAAGATTACGACTTGCTTATCAGTGATATCAACATGCCTCAATTAAACGGTCTTGATCTTGCAACTGAGCTTAAACAAAACGATAGTTTTAAAAATAAGCCCATTCTAATCTTAACAACGGAGAGTTCAGCTGAGATGAAAGCAAAAGGGAAACAGATAGGTGTTACTGGATGGTTGGTGAAACCTTTTAGTGATGAAAAACTTGTTAAAGCCATGAAAATGGTGTTAGGACTTTAGATATGAGTGAACAAGAAGAAACTAAAAAATTAAATACGGCAAATAGATACTTAACATTCTTTGTAGAGAATGAACAATACGGTGTAGACATCTCAAGAATAAAAGAGATAATTGCTCCAATAAACATTACACATATACCTAAGACACCTGATTTTGTCAAAGGTGTCATAAATCTAAGGGGTTCTGTTATACCTGTAGTTGATGTAAGACTAAAATTTGGAATGCAAGAGCGTGAGATGGATATGGAGACTGCCATTATCATATATGAGGTCAACAAAGTATCAATAGGATTTATAGTCGATAATGTAGAAGATGTGCTTTCTATTGATGCCAAAAACATCTCAGAATCACCGCGTTTTGGGAGAAGTATTGACACATCATTTATTGAAAATGTTGCAGAAGTAGATAACGATGTAATCATGCTGCTAAATCTTGAAAAGATATTTGAAGCAGAAGAGTTGCTTGAGATCGGCAAGCTAGAAAAAGAAGACAAACAAAACCAACAAAAAAAAGAGGCAGAACAATGAAAATGACAATCAAAAAACAGTTAATAATAGCATTACTACTAGTAGGTACTATACCTTTTGTAACAATGGCCATAACATCTTATGTAAAATCTAGCAGCGCCTTAGACCATGAAGCACATGCTAAAATGGAGATGGCTAGAGACCTAAGAAAAAATCAGCTTTTAGAGTACTTTAGCATGTTGGAAAACGGTATTGAAAACCTTGGTTACAATGTAAAGATCCATGAGCTTTATGACAAACTTGTTCATCTACATAAACTTCACAACGTTGAAGCTGATAAACAGTTTCACATTACCCGTAACACAGATGTAAGAGCTGTATATAACGAATATGATGACTATTTTAAAAACTTCATGGAACATAATCACTTAAGTGATCTATATCTAATATGTGCAGCGCATGGTCACGTCATGTATTCTGTTCATAAAGGGAATGATTTAGGTGAGAACTTAAGATACGGTAATCTACGTGACTCTCACATGCATGAAGCTTGGAAAACTGCTGTAGATGACAAAGAGGCGCATATGACAGATATTGCACCTTACGCTCCTTCAAATGGTGATCCTGAGCAGTTTATGAGTGTACCTATTATAAATGACAACGGTAAAGTAGAAGGTGTAATAGTAGCGAAAATCGACCCTCATACTGTCAATAATATCTTACAAGACCGTACAGGTATGGGTAAGACAGGTGAGACTTATTTGGTCGGAGAAGACAAACTTATGCGTTCAGATAGTTTCTTAGATCCTACAGATCACTCTGTTAAAGCATCATTTAAAAATCCTTCAAAGGGCTCAAAAAAGACTGAGGCTGTAGAAGAAGCACTATCTGGAAAGACAGGTACTATGATGATCACTACAGCAGATAATGAAGAAGTGATGTCTTCATATACACCTTTTCACTTTTTAGATCTAAAATGGGCTATGATCGCCGAGATCGATGAGCACGAGGTATTTGCAGCTGTAAATGACCTTCGTAACAATACCTTTGTTATGGCTTTTGTATTTATTACGATCATTATAGCTATAGCTTTATTTTTAGGAAGATATATATCTAATCCTATTATAAAAGCGGTAGTATCTATTATGGAATCAAACGACCAGGTTGTAAGTGCATCTACTGAGATCTCAGATTCAGCTACAGGTCTAGCTGAGGGTGCAAGTGAGCAAGCAAGTAGTGTTGAACAAGTAAGTGCTACTATAGAGCAGTCAACTGCTATAAACACTCAGAACTCATCTAACTCACGTGAAGCAGATATACTAGCTAAAGATGCAAAGACTTCGGCTGAAGAGGGAGCTAAAAAAGGTGAAGAGCTTATCCAGGCTATGGATGAGATCAACTCTTCAAGTGAGCGTATCTCTAAGATCATCAAAACGATCGATGAGATCGCATCTCAGACAAAACTACTAGCACTAAATGCTGCCGTTGAAGCTGCACGTGCCGGTGAGCATGGTCTTGGATTTGCAGTTGTTGCTGATGAAGTTAAGTCTCTAGCTCAGCGTTCAAGTGATGCTTCTACTGAAACTGCCGCTATCATCGAAGAGTCTATCGCACAGACTAAAAAAGGAAGTGAGATCTCAGAGATGACATCTCAAGCATTCAAAGATATCTTAGAGCGTATTAACAAAACATCTAACCTAATAGGTGAAATATCAATAAGTGCTAAAGAGCAAAGTGAAGGTATGAACCAAATTGCTACGGCTATGGGTGAGATCGACAATGTAACTCAACAAAATGCGGCAACAAGTGAAGAAGCTGCTGCTGCAGCTGAAGAGTTAAATGCTCAAGCTGTATCTATGAAAGAGGTTGTTAATATTATTGCTGAGATGGTGGGTGAAGCTACAACCAATTCAAATGTGACAACACAACATCACACTACGATAAGCAAAAGTAGTAAACCTAAAAAAATAGCAAGAAGAGTTGCACAACCAAAAGCGAGACAACGTCAAGATGCTGAGGATGTGTTTCCACTTGATGAAGAGGATCTCAAGGAGTTCTAGATGACAATTGATGGAGATGTTCTAGAGATTGATCTAGATATAGATATCGATGATGTCAAAGAGTTAAAAGAGTTTGTTAGTACAAGGTTAGAATATATAGAAGAGATCAAAGTTGAAAATGGATCAAACCCGTTTTTAACATCTTCTGTATTTCAACTTTTGTTTAGTTTGAAAAAAACTAAACCATCTTTAAATATTCCTATTTTAGATGCACCGTTGACTCTTGACACATATGGAAAATTGCATTGGGTTACAGATGGATAAAGAACAGATACGAAATATATTTATAGAAGAAGCTACTGAGATTATTGAGAATCTTGATATAAATATAATTAACTTTGAAGAAAACCCAGAGGATAAAGATGTACTAAATGAGCTTTTCCGCGGGGTTCACACTCTAAAAGGAAGTGCTAACTCATTTGGTTTTTCACGTCTTGGTGAATTTGTGCATCACTTTGAGGATGTACTTGACCATTATAGAAATACAGATGATATAGTCGATCGTGACGGAATAGATCTATTTTTTCATGCAGTTGATGTTATTAAAGAGGTAATGTGGCGTGAAGTAGAGGGTGATGAGAGTGTACCTGATCATTATGATGAGACATTAGAGGGTATTAAAAATATTCTAAAGAAAGAGCAAGAACCAAGTCAAGAGAGTGAAGAACTTCCCGACTTAGCATCAGAATTTGGTGATACTTCTAATGAAGTCGAAGTCCCAACAACTACAGACGATACTAGTACTAAACTAAGTAAGACATATAGTGTTGAAGATATTCAAAAACTAAAAGAGCAAGTACATGATGATGAAGAGCTTTACCATATTAACTTAAAACTTGATGATGATATATACTTCCGTGGTTTTGACCATGCGAAGATATTTAAACTTTTAAGTGATGAGGGTAGGATCTTAGAATCTTGGTGGGATATGAGTGATGTAACGACACTTGATAGTTTTGATCCTGAACGCTCACAAATTAAAAGTGTTGATGTGTTTGTAGCTACAAAAAATCCTGAAGATGAACTAAAAGAGCTTTTTGAATACATAGAAGAGAATGAATACACTATTAAACATGTAGCTAAAGAGGAAGACGCTACCCCTGAACCGGAACCTTTAAAAGAGGAAGATATAAAATTCGGTAGACGTGCTGAAGATGCACCTGAAGTACCGCCGGTTAAAGAGGATGTGAAAAAAGCTCCTGAAGCAGCCGATAAACAAACTCCTCATAGACGAAAAAATGATATGCGTTCATTTGTAAAAATCGATACAAATAAACTTGACGAGCTTTTTGACTCAGTCGGTGAGCTTGTAATAGCGCAAAACTTCATAGCAGAGAACGAAGATATTAAACGTATAAAAAGTGAAAATGTCAACAAGACTATGAACCACCTTACTAAGATTACACGTCTTATTCAAAACCGTGTAATGGGTCTTCGCATGGTCGCTGTACATGACACGTTTGAGAAGATGAAAAGAGTTGCTCGTGATGCTTCTAAAAAAGTCAATAAAGAGATCGCACTGGAGATAGATGGAGCTGAGACCGAGATAGATAAGACTATGGTTGATTCGCTATCAGACCCTCTTATTCATATTATGAGAAATGCAATCGATCATGGTATTGAAGATACTCCCCAAGATAGAATCGAAGCAGGAAAACATGAAGTGGGGGTTATTAAACTTCGTGCATTTCACCGTGGTGGAAATATAGCGATAGAAGTCAGTGATGATGGCCGTGGTATCAACCGCGATAAAGTCTTTTCAAAAGCTGTAGAGCGTGGTTTAATAAATGAGGGTGATGAGCTTAGTGATTCACAAGTGTTTGGTATGATCATGCAAGCCGGTTTTTCAACTGCCGATACTATCAGTGATATTTCCGGTCGGGGTGTCGGGCTTGATGTTGTAAGAAGTGCTATAGAAAAACTTCAAGGTAAGGTAGAGATCACATCAGAGGTCGGTAAAGGTTCGACATTTACAATACTATTACCGTTAACGCTAGCTATTATTGACGGTATGGTCGTAAAAAGTGCAAATGACACATTTATCATACCTACTCTTTCTGTTGTAGAGTCATTTATCCCATCAAAAGACATAGTCCACTCTATGAAAGGCAGAGGAGAGTTTGTAGATCTGCGTGGTGAGATGATACCGATAGTTAGACTAAACCATATACTTGAAATAAGTAATGAAAACCCTCCAGTGACGGAGTCAACTCTTATATGTGTTGAGAGTGAAAGTGACAAATATGCCCTGCTGGTTGATGACTTGATCGGACGTCAACAGGTAGTTATTAAGTCCCTTGGTCCAACACTATCAAAGATAAAAGAGCTATCGGGCAGTGCTATCATGGGTAGCGGTGAGATCGCTTTAATATTAAATGTAGAAGAACTACACCTATCTGAGGTAGTAAAAGTGTGATAGGACATAGCGAACTAGATCTTAGAACATTTAAAAAATACCGACAACTCATCTACGATGAAGTCGGTATCTCTTTGGCTGAACATAAAAAAACTTTAGTTCAATCCCGTCTTAGAAAATGGCTAAAAGAATACGATGTAGATACTTACGAAGCTCTTTATGAGAAAATAGCAAATGATAAAAGTGGTCAAATGCTAATAATGCTCGTAAATGCCATAACTACAAATGTAACTTCATTTTTTAGAGAAGAATCACAGTGGGTGTATCTTCAAAAAAACCTTCTTGATATTGTTGATTTTAAAAATAAAAAGATCCGTATATGGAGTGCTGCATGTTCAAGCGGTCAGGAACCATATACGATTATGATATTTTTAAAAGAAAACCTAGTAAACTTTAACGTATGGGATATAAAAATATTAGCCACAGATATATCTGAAGATATACTAAAAAAAGCGATGAAGGGTGAGTACACTGAAAAAGATGTAGCAGGATTACCAAAACATATGTTGCAAAAGTACTTTGTTGTATCTCGTGCTTACAACGGTGTGAAAACATACTCGATTATAGATGAGTTAAAAAAATATATCACATTTAGAGTCTTTAACTTAGTGACCGGTGATTTCAGCGTTTTCAAAAATACTTTTAATATGATCTTTTGCAGAAATGTAATGATCTATTTTGACAGAGACACCCAAAGTGCATTACTTGAAAGGTATGCTAAACTTTTAAATAAAAGATCCCGACTGTTCATAGGTCATTCGGAATCTATACATAGTAAACAAGATGTATATAAGATGGTCATGCCATCAATATACAAAATAATCTAAAGGAGAGAAAATGGATATTACTGAAACATCTGACACTCAACTACTTGATGAGATCAAACGTAGATTTGAAGAGAAAGCTGCATCTATTAATGAGATGGAGTTTATGACAAAGAAACTTCTTGACTTAAACGAAAAAAACAAACAAGCCCAAGATGTTAAAAGTAAGTTTTTATCTCTTATAAAAAATGAGTTTAACAACCCTATGTCATCTCTTTTAAACCTTGTTAATATGATGAACAAAAAAGTTGAAGATGAAAAAATAAAAGATCTCTCTTCTATGATGCATATGGAACTTTTAAAACTGGACTTTAGTTTAAAAAACATATTTTCAGCATCTGAGATCGAAGCCGGTGAGATTGCAAATGATTACTCTATAGTGAATATAGAAGGTATATACAATGAGATCATTGAATATTTCGGCTATCTGATAGAGGAAAAAAATCTCAACGTAAATTTTGATTCTAAGTGCGATGAAGAGATAATAAGTGATTCACAAAAAATCAATATGATACTTCTAAATCTTATCTCTAATGCTTGTGAATACTCATATAACGAAGCTGAGATAGATGTAGTGGTCGGATGTAACGAGAAAAACTATGTACTAGTCGTAGAAGATACAGGAGAGGGAATATCACACGATCATGCCAAAGATATATATAACAGATTTAGTCACTTTGAATCTGGAAATACAAGAAGAACTGCTGGACTTGGACTTGGTTTAAGTGTAGCACGCGGCATGACTGAAGCATTAAACGGAAGTATAGACAACATCACAAAAGATGGCAAAACTATCTTTATGGTAACTATACCTAAAGTTGATAAAAGTGAATTGGAACTCTCTCAGGGTATTGGTTCAAATGAGTTTATATTTGAAGATGACGGTATGGTAGAGTTCTAACATGTATATGAAAAAGTTCATCCATGTAGGTGAAATATATATCGGTGCAAGACCGACAGAGATCAGTACGGTACTAGGTTCATGTGTAGCCGTATGCCTCTATGACAAGATTCAACGTATCGGCGGTATGAACCACTATTTAGTGCCGTTATGGAATGAAAATGGTCTGCAGAGTCCAAAATATGGAAATATATCTATACCAAGACTTATAGAGGGTATGGAAAATATTGGATGCAGTCGTACAAATATGGAAGCAAAAATATTTGGCGGTGGAAACGTTATAGACGTAACAAGCAAAGATATGATGGTCGGGCGAAAAAATATACTCATAGCAAAAGAGATACTGCGTGAATATAGGATCCCCATCACGGCTAGTGATACAGGTGGTGAAAGAGGTCGCCGAATCATGATGAGAAGCGATACAGCAAAAGTATTTTTAAAATATACACAAAAAAGTGAGAGCTAAATGGGCATTAAAGTTTTAGTAGTCGATGACAGTGCAACCGCGCGTGCCATCTTAGTAGACATATTAAAATCAGATCCTGAGATATCAGAAGTCGATACAGCGCCAGATGCGTACATCGCTAGGGATAAAATAGTTCATAATAAACCCGACGTAGTATGTCTGGATGTTGAGATGCCTAGAATGGACGGGATAACATTTTTACGTAAACTTATGAAACACATGCCTCTGCCTGTCGTTATGGTCTCTTCACTTACCCAAAAAGGTGCTCAGACTACACTAGACGCCCTAGAGAGCGGAGCTGTTGATTTTATCGGTAAACCACACTCTAATATATATGAAGGCTCATCTGATATAAAAGACGAGTTACTAGAAAAAGTAAAAAATGCAGCACGTGCACAGGTAATACAACATAACTACTCTACTCCGCCGAGACATCTGCAATATCAGTCAAAACTAGAGACTACTCAAAAACTTATAGCGATCGGTGCTTCTACAGGCGGAGTTGAAGCCTTAAAAGAGTTTTTAATGCAGTTTCCAAGAAATGCACCCGGGATGATCATAGTCCAGCATATGCCATCGAACTTTACAAAACAGTTTGCTAAGCGTTTAAACGATTTATGCCAGGTTGAAGTAAAAGAGGCTGAAAATGAAGATACTATAGTACAAGGTCAAGTCTTAATAGCGCCTGGTGATAAGCATATGGTACTTCGACGTTCAGGTCACAGATACTATGTACAACTGGGTGCGGGGGAGAAAGTTTCCGGGCATCGTCCATCTGTCGATGTTATGTTTAACTCTGTTTCAAAATCTGCAGGCGCAAATGCTATAGGTGTGATACTTACAGGTATGGGTGCAGATGGAGCAAAAGGTCTTTTAAATATGAAAAAAAGCGGTGCTTTTACTTTTGGACAAGACCAAAAAAGCTCAACTGTCTACGGTATGCCTAAAGTAGCATATGATAACGGTGCAGTCTGTATGCAGGACTCACTTGAAAACCTTCCTTCTAAAATACTAAAACAATTGGAAAAGATGGAGGTGTAATGAAAGAGATTTTATTAGTTGATGATAGTAAGTTTATCCAGGCAATTGTAAAAAATTCATTATCTGAGATCAAAGAAGCGAATATAACATCATCGTATACTTTACAAACGACTCAAAAGCTACTAAACGAAAATCATTATGATATAGCTATAGTCGATGTAAATCTTCCAGATGCACCAAGCGGAGAAGCAATCGCTTTAACTATAAACCACAATATACCGGTAATAGTTTTAACAGCGGGGATGAACGATGTTTTAAAAGATATTATTTTAAAAGAAAATATAGTTGAGTATATAACTAAAAGCGATCCTAATACGGTCACGTATATTACAACCGTTGTACAACGTGTTTTAAACAACATGCATACAACAGTCATGGTCGTGGATGATTCCAACTCGACAAGATTGTTGATGAAAACTTATTTAGAAAAGCTAAAAATAAATATTATAGAATCAAGTAACGCGATCGATGCTCTTGAACTGATGGAAAAATACAAAAGTGAGATATCACTTGTTATTACAGATAATAAAATGCCTAAAATGGACGGTATGGAGTTTGTTTCTAAACTTAGAGAAAAATACTCCAAAGACCAACTTGCTATCATCGCGATCAGCGGAGGTGAACAAACAGTATCAAATGACTTTTTACGTCATGGGGCAAATGACTTTATAAAAAAACCGTTTACTTATGAAGAGTTCTCATCTAGGGTCAACTTAAATCTAGAGCTCATAGATCTTTTTAAACAGATCAAAGACAGCGCTAATAAAGATTTTTTAACCGGCATGTATAATCGTCGTTTCTTTTTTGAGGCATCTAAGACATCTATAGCTAAAGCTAAAAGAAACTCTAGCAAGCTAGCAGTCGTCATGCTTGATATAGATAATTTTAAAAAAATAAATGATAACTACGGACACAATATAGGAGATATAGCTATAAAAGAGGTAGCTAATGTTTTAGAAAAAACATTAAGGGAATCAGACCTGACATCTAGGTTTGGCGGTGAAGAGTTTTGTATACTTTTAGAAGATATAGAACTAAAAGACTTGTACAACCGTATGGAAAATATTAGAGGGACGTTTGAGAAAAACGTTATTGAAGTAAACGATATAAAGTTTTCATACACTGTGTCTATCGGTGCCTATTACGGTTTGTACGATTCTATGGCAGACATGTTAAATATGGCGGATGAATGCCTATATGAAGCTAAAAACAGTGGTAGAAATAAAGTTATAATTAGACAATAATAAAGGAGTCTTAGTTTTGTTACATATAAAAGCAGGAAAAATAGTAGATACAAATGATCTAGTGGATATGGATGGTCTTATAGATGCATACTATAAAAACAAACCAAGCGATGAAGTAGAAGAACAAAAAGTATCATTTGGAACGTCCGGGCATCGCGGTAGTTCATTTAAAGACAGTTTTAACGAAACCCACATACTTGCTATAAGTCAGGCTTTGTGTGACTACAGAAAAGAGAACAACATAAACGGGACTCTTTTTATAGCAAAAGATACTCACGCTTTATCAGCACCAGCTGAACTTACTGCACTTAGAGTTTTTGTAGCTAATGGGATTGAATGTGCTATAGCTAAAGATGACGGGTATACACCGACTCCGGTCTTATCTTTTACCGTTATTGAAGCAAACAAGACAAGTGACAGACCATGTGACGGTGTAGTGATAACACCATCACATAATCCTCCTGAAGATGGTGGATTTAAATATAATGCTGTTAACGGAGGTCCAGCTGACACTGATATAACAAGTATAATCGAGACAAAGGCAAACGGCTATATTATGAACAATCTTTACGGTGTACAGAGTGTTGATGATAAGACTGCTCTTGAGAGTGTAAAAGAGTTTGACTTTATTTCCCCGTATGTAGAAACACTTGATAAAGTGATAGATATGAAACTACTTCAAGAATCTAAGCTACATGTAGGGGTAGACCCACTAGGCGGTTCTGGAATAGAAGTGTATAAAAAGATAAATGAGGTTTACGGATTAGGACTAGACATCGTCAATGACAAAGTAGATAAGACTTTTAGTTTTATGTCATGTGACCATGACGGAAAGGTCAGAATGGATTGTTCTTCACCGTACGCGATGACATCACTGGTGTCTTTAAAAGACAAATACGACCTTGCTTTTGCAAACGATCCTGATTTTGACCGCCACGGTATTGTCACAAAAACAGGACTTATGAACCCTAACCACTATCTATCAGTTGCTATTTGGTACCTTTTTCAAAACCGTGATGGCTGGAGTAAGGATCTAAAAATAGGAAAGACACTAGTGTCAAGTTCTATGATAGACCGTGTAGCTGAGTCTATAGGTAAAGAAGTTTACGAAGTACCTGTCGGGTTTAAATGGTTTGTTGATGGACTTATTAACGGTTACCTTGGTTTTGGCGGTGAAGAGAGTGCGGGAGCATCATTTCTAAGAAAAGACGGCAGTGTTTGGTCTACAGATAAAGACGGGATCATTTTAAACCTTTTAGCTTATGAGATCACTGCAAGATTAAAAAAAGATCCTTCTGAGATCTACAGAGAGTTAGAAGAAAAGTTCGGTAAAGCTTATTATGAGAGAAGCGATGCTCCTGCAAATAGTGAACAAAAAGCAAAACTAAAAAAACTAAGCCCTAGTGATATAACATCTAAAACTCTTGGCGGTGAAGAGATAGAGGGTATATTTACAAATGCAAGCGGAAACGACAAAGCTATCGGCGGTTTAAAAGTCGTGACTAAAAACGGTTGGTTTGCTGCCCGTCCATCAGGGACTGAAGATATTTACAAAATATATGCTGAGAGTTTTGTATCTGGTGAACATTTAGCTACAATTCAAAACGAAGCTAAAGAGATTGTTCTTAGCGTAATAAAATAGGAGTTCGATACTATGAATTTAGAAAACATAACTATAAAAAAAGAAGCAAATATCTATTATGACGGTAAAGTAACAAGCCGTACAATATTTTTAGCAGACGGAAGTGAGCAAAGCCTAGGTGTAATGCTACCTGGTGAATATACTTTTAATACTGGTAAAGCTGAGATCATGGAGATGATGAGCGGTGAGCTTGAGATAAGATTACCCGGTGAGACTGAGTTTAAAAAACTAAACACTCCAGAGAGTTTCAATGTACCTGCAAACTCTTCATTTGATATAAAAATAAAAACTGTAACAGACTACTGCTGCAGCTACATAGATTAATACCTCCTTTGGAGGATTAATCTGCCACTACTCTCTTTGATGAAGCTTTTAATATAAGCAATACCCCTACAACACCTGCTATGAATGATGCGAAGAATATTCCAAGTTTAACAGCATCTATCGTCGCTTGATCTAAAAATGCCAGCTGAGTTATAAAGATACTCATTGTAAAACCAATACCCCCTAAGAAACCAACAGCTATAATCTCTTCCCAAGACAGATCATCAGGCTTTTTAACTATTTTTAGTTTTTCTGCCAAATACGTAAAGCCGAATATACCTATTGGTTTACCTAAAATAAGTCCAAATATTACACCTAAAACAATCATCAAGTTTTGCGATACAGCTGAGAAATCAAGAATAACTCCCGCATTTGAAAAAGCAAAAAGCGGCATAATCACAAAAGCTGAGAAACCATGTAGTTGGTGTTCTAGTTTTACAAGCGGATTTTGGACTTTGTCATATTTATAGGCTATATCTTCAAGAGCGTCTATCTGATGATGATTTAAGATCGGTATCTCATCTATATGTTTTTCAAACTCTCTAACTGATTCTATACTTCCCTTTATAAACTCCTGCTCGTTCACTTTTGACTTGATCGGTATGGCAAAAGCTAAAAGTACACCGGCTATCGTTGCATGTACACCTATAGAGTGTATAAAGATCCAAAGAGCTATGCCTAAAAGCAGATAAGGCATAAGCATAGTCACTTTTCTAGCATTTAGTGCCCAGATAAGAGCATATACAACAGTTGCGTGTAAAAAGTACTCTGCATGTATCTCACTAGTGTAAACGGTAGCTACGACTAAAACCGCACCAAGGTCATCTACAACAGCAAGTGCCACTAAAAACAGTTTTAACGCAGGATTTACCCTTTTACCCAGAAGCATCAATATACCAAGCGCAAAAGCGATGTCAGTAGCCATAGGGATTCCAAATCCTTCAGGATTGTCTGTGTTAAACACTATATAAACAAGTGCAGGGATTATCATACCCCCTATTGCCGCGACTATCGGAAAAGCTGCTTTTTTAACGGATGACAATTCACCTATTATGAGCTCTCTTTTTATCTCAAGCCCTACCATTAAGAAAAACAGTGCCATAAGTCCGTCATTTATCCAGTGCATCAGATCCATAGATATCGTATGACCGCCTATAGTTACACCTAAAGCCATATGCCATAATGCGAAGTAACTCTCACTAAGTGCGGAGTTTGCGACCATTACCGCTGCCAAAGTAGCAACAAATAGTAAAATACCACTGAAAGATTCGTCTTTTATAAATCTCTCTATTGTTTGTATATGCTGTATCACTCTTATCCTTTTTATTTTATAAGAGCTATTGTATCAATTTATTATTATTTATTAGTTAGAACAAAAAGGAATTTCAAGAGATAAAGTTTATTTAAAAATGGATTATCTAAACAGATGAAAAAGTGTAAGAAAATGGTGCGTGATTCTTTCTACGTTATCAGGCGTGTTTGACTGCCCTGTCACCTCAAGGTAGGGTTGCCAAAAAAGGCTTCCCATCCAAAGAGAATCTACAAAAAAAGTTTTTTCATCTACTGTTAACTGACGTAAAATTTTAGCTTTTATATTATTATCGACCAAGTCATTTAACTGTTGCATACGTACAGCCTGAATTTGGTCATTTTTCTCACGCAAACGCGGATCATTTTCTGCTAAAAATATTAATTCTTTATGAATAAAACGATATTTCCAAAAAAATGCCCCACTCTTTTGAAGCATGATCATAAGAACTTCATCAGTAAGTAAAACTTTATCAAGTTGATGAGAGTCTTCTTCCCACTCTTCAATCATTTGAATAAAAAGCTCAAAGATGATAGCCTCTTTGTTTTTAAAATGGTAGTAAAGGTTACCTGGGCTTATACCACAATGGTCTCCAATATGATTAGTAGAGACTTTATGAGAACCCTTTTCATTGAACAGTTCTAAGGCACTTTGTAAAATACGTTGTTTGTTATTCATAACATCCCTTTTCTATCAATGTACTTTCCAAGGATTTCAACATAAGTGAAGACGGCAGTAACTTTACAAAAGAGTTACGCATCAATATGCCAAAACCAAAATCTATTTGTGCTATTTTACCCAATTTAAATGACTGAGTTTGTACTTTTTTTACTTTTTTCTTACGTTTTTGTACAAATTTTTCAAAAATTACACTATTTGGTTTTCCTGATAACAACAATTCACCGAGTAAAACAGCATCTTCTATTGCCATAGCAGCACCCTCACCCATATTTGGTGTCATGGCATGAGCTGCATCTCCAATTAATATACAATATTCTTCTCCAAAGTAAACATCTGGCTGATCGCGAAGTTCATCATAAAGTAAGTTTGTTTCATCTGTAAGTGAATCTAAAGCCCATTTTGCTTTACCACCAAATTCTGAAAAAAGTTTTTTACACTCTTCATGTGTCATTGAGGCATATTTTTCATTGTTTTGCGGTGTGTTTATCGTAGCGAAACAATAACCTGTTTTTTTACCTAAAGGTACAATACCTAAACGTTTTCCCTTACCCCACATTTCAGTCAATATATCTTCAGATTCTAAAGCATCATGCTCAAACAAAAAACGCCAACATGCATAGCCAGAATAACGTAAAGGCTGTCGTCCCAGTAACATATAACGTGAACGAGAATGTATACCGTCAGCACCAACAACTAAGTCATAATGTTCTATAGTATCATTACTTAGATGTACAGCAATCTTTTGACCTAGGTAATTCATCGATAATATTGTAGTTGATAAGTGCAAACGGGTTCTTTTAAGTTTATCTATAAGCATAGTATGTAATGCTTCACGTGAGATTGCAAAAGTGTTTATTTTGTACTTATCACTTAAAATGGAAACTTTCGTCTGTGAAATTATTTTTTCATCTTCATCTGTGACACGAAGTGTATTTATTTTTCTAGCAATAGGTTCTATATCAGAAGCAAGACCAACTCTATCTAGTGCCATAACTGCATTTAATCCCAGCATTATCCCGCTTCCTTGATGTATCAACTCATCACGCTTTTCTATTACATCAACACTCATGTTTCCTTTTTCAAGTACATTTGCAAGGGTTAAACCTGCAATTCCTGCTCCAACTATTAATATTTTCATATCTTCCTCCTAAAGTAATTACTCTATTATAGAGCATAAACTCTAACAAAGCAAGATATTTTAATTATTTAGTGCAGAAATAACAGCTTTTAGTGAAGCGGTAACTATATCGCGGTCTCTTCCTACACCGAAACTTTCTTTATTTTCGATTACTAGAGTCACATAAGCGACTGCTTCGACACCCTCAGTTGTAGTTCGCATATGCTCATCATAGTGTAAAATCTTACAAGGCTTTTCTATATACTCGCACAGTGCTTTAACTGCTGCACTTAAAGGTCCATCAGGATGTTCAGCTTGAAGTTGTTTTTTAACCCCCTTTACACTTATATCTAGTTGAATCTGTGTAGAGTCTGTTTTATGTTTCCTGTAGTTGTTTACATAAAGTATAGATGAAGCAGTATTTACAAACACCTTTTCAAATATCTCTACTATACGTTCAGGCGACACTATTGCACCGACATCTTCACTCTCTTTTTGGATTACCTTTGCAACCAAAGGGTGGTACAATTTTGGAAGTGTATACCCCTCTTTGGATAAAGTATATGCTATACCGCCTTTACCAGACTGACTGTTAATCTGAATTATTCCCTCATAACTGCGCCCAATATCAGCAGGGTCTATCGGCAAGTACGGTACTTCCCAAATCTTACTTGCATTGCTTTTTCTATATGCAAGTCCCTTGTTTATGGCATCTTGATGAGAACCTGAAAATGCCGTATATACAAGTTCACCCACATAAGGGTGACGTGGATGAGTCGCTATCTGAGTACACTCCTCTACCATTTCGACTATTTTATCCGAATCTGAAAAGTCCAAACCCGTCTCAATCCCATCGCGTGTCATGTTCAAAGCCATAGTCAAAATATCGAGGTTTCCCGTTCTCTCTCCATTTCCAAGTATGGTCCCTTCGACACGTTTTGCACCTGCTAAAACTGCGGCTTCCGCACTCGCTACACCTGTACCTCTGTCGTTGTGTGTATGTACGGATAAAATGATGTTTTTATTTTTAACAAGACGCTCATTCATCCACTCTATGCGATCTGCAAAACGGTTGGGCATTGTTGTCTCTAGTGTACTTGGCAGATTTATTATCATCTCTCTTGAACTACTTGGTGACCAAGCTTCTACAACGGTGTTACATATACAAAGTGCATATTCTATCTCTGTTGATGTAAAACTCTCAGGACTGTATTGTAAAGTAAGCTTACCCTCGAACTCATCAGCATACTTGCGAATCAACTTAACACCATCAAGTGCTATATCTATTATCTCCTGCTTAGATTTTCCAAAAACTATGCGACGTTGAACTTCAGATGTAGAGTTATACAGATGAACGATCACATTTTTAACTCCCTTAATCGCTTCAAAAGTCCTTTTGATTAGATGTTCTCTTGATTGAACCATTACCTGAACAGTTACATCATCTGGAATCATCTTGTTATCAACCAACTCCCTAATGAAGTCAAACTCAATCTGAGAAGCACTTGGAAATCCTACCTCTATCTCTTTAAATCCTATCTCAAGCAACATGTTAAAAAACTTTTTCTTTTGTTCAATACTCATAGGTAAAGGAAGAGACTGATTACCGTCACGAAGATCAACGCTACACCAGCGTGGTGACTCTTCTACAACATTATCAGGCCAACGACGTGTCGTCAACGAAAAAACAGGACTGGCTATATACTTACCTGAAATATCTTTTTTCAAAATTTCTCCTAACTTTATTTTTAAGACGATGATAGGATATATTTGAAACTATGTCTTGTACAAAATTAACATCTTAGTCTATGACATTGTCTTGATAAGCTTTTGGGGTGAGTTGAAACACCCTCTTAAAGGAACGGTTTAGATGACTTTGGTCGAAAAAACCGCACATCTGTGCAACCTCGGCAGGAGCTATGTTTTTAGCAAGTAACTCTTTTGCTTTGTGTACCTTTATGTTAAGTAAGTATGAGTGTATTGGAAGACCAAATTCTTTTTTAAACACCCTTAGTACATGTACGACAGACAAGCCCATGGCATCGGCTATTTCTTTAAGTACTAAGTCTTGTTCGGCATTATCTTCTATGTAGTCTTTTATTTTTTTAGCTATTTTCGAGTTCTTTTCATCTAGTTCGTTAGAATCGGAAATATCACACTCATCTAAAAACAAACTACTTACAAACTGAACAAGTGCCTCCTCCTTTTCAAGAAGAAGGACATCTTCTCTCAAAAGCAATCTGCATACTGAAATAAACTTTTTATACATATCTTCATTGTAAATAAGAGTATTTTTTAATTTAGCATATTCTTTCAAGTCTTTAAAGAGTGCTTTTTGAAGAGTTAGACACCACGACTCATGCAAATACAAGACATAACAACCAAAACTCTCCGTATCCGACAATGTAGCGCAATGCACTTCGTATGGATTTACAACCGATATATGAGCAGGACTTAAACGATCAGTTTTATCATCGAACAAAATATTCATCTCACCGATATCAATAGCTGTAAGTGTCAACTCCGGATGTTGGTGTTCCTTGTCACAACTCGTTACATGTGAGATGTACCTTAGTTCTACACCTAGAAGCTTGTCGGTTTTAAATACTTTGTTTTTCATCATAAAATACTATCATATATCTTGCCATTTTATATATGCAATTTTGGAAAAGGTATCATTATATGCTATAATATCATATGAATAAATCAAGAAAAAGCAGTGTATCATCGGCAGTATTGTCAAAAGTAAAGCATTTACGTTATGATAAAATATATGACTATGGAGTTTTTGAAAACATCCAAAATAAAGATGCTCTAAAAAATGCTATTGCACGACTGTTTAAAGATGAAATCATAGTAAAAGTCGGCAGGGCTAAATTTTACAAAAAAGGTAAAAGAGAAGTTTCCTACAGATCTCAGCCCTTTATAGGAAAAGACTCTGAAATCTTAAAAAGAGGTTATGCAAAAGTCGATAGTTTTAGATTTTCCCAACCGATGTTTTGGTCAAATCCGCATGGTTCTTTGCCAATAGAGAACATTATATCAAAGGTTATACTCTCAGGTAATTTTATAGACATAGATATTGTTAGAAGAAGAGTCGGTGACAATAGAGTAAAAGAGGTATTTCTAAATAATTTCGACATTGACAAATACGACCTCATACGAGACTACTTAGATGTTTAACATACTTGACACAATGCCGCTACAAACTTCAAAACTTTTTGAAGAGTTTAGTGCTGAAAAATATATGCAAGAGTGGGTTCTCGTAGGAGGTACTGCTCTAGCTACAAGACTTAACCATAGAGTCTCAGAAGATCTTGATTTTTTTAATGAAGACTCAAAACTGCATAAAGGCACTTTGTCTAAGCTGGAGGCTTTTATTTCACATGTGAGTCAAAAACATGATGTCATACTTACAGATAGTAGTGAAACAGTTAGAGACTACCTTATAAATGGCGTCAAAGTAACTTTTTTTGCTTCAGGTATAAAAACTGGTCTTAGCTCAAATGCTACAAAACATGGGAACATCCTAATAGCTTCACAAGACACTATAGCCGCTATGAAAATAAAATCTATTTTATCATATCGTATAAAAAGTAGAGACTTTTACGACATCTATACTTTATTGCAAAACAAAGATTACGATTTAGGTAGCTTACTCGATAACTTTCAAAAGTATTATCCTAGTGACAAATTTTTAAGCGCTTATATAACCAAACGCTTAATCCAAGCACCGTTAAATGTTGATGATGAAGGATTAGAAATAGTTAGTCAAAATAAAATATCATTCGATGATATTAGGAAGTACATAAAAATTGAGATACTTTCTCTAACTAAATCAGACAATACAATAATTCAAGAAGTAATAAACGAAGAGATAGAGACTAAAGCGTTGCAAGAAAAATCTTTTGGCATTGAAAGACATTCTCTTATTGTAAATATGTATTTGAACAATGAAATGAAAATTTTTCGTCGACTTCTAAAAAATGGAGAATTTAACTTAACAAACAAAGGTATGGACGGAAAAAATCTTTTAGATATATGTTCGCAAGATTTGGACACTATAAAAGAGATACTAAAATACTCTAAAGATATTCCAGAAACTCTCATTGACGGTTCTCACTTTAAAGACAACAAAGAGGTTTTGGACTTAGTTATAAAAGAATCAACTATCATCAGTTCTGTTAAGCATTTAAACAATCCTCAGAGGCTAAAGACTATTGCTAAAAATAAAAATCTTGATTTAACTACTTTTATTGAAGATGTGAAAAGCAAGTGTGACTTACTTACTCATCCACACGATCTCCATGGCTCGGTGGTGTAGATACAACAAGAAACACTAAGTCTTGTTCGTGCTCATTACTAAGGGTGTGTTTAACACCTGCTTGTACATGTAAGCCTTCATTTGGGTTTATTGTATAAATGTTACCATCTACTTCAAGTGTTGCAATACCTGAGAGGACATAAAAGAACTGTTCAGCTTTGTTGTGATGGTGACGAGTCTCAGATGAGCCATAAGGGACACATTCTTGGATAACACTCAGGTCTTTAGAAGCTAGCAGATGCCAGCCATCACACTTACCACCCCATACATAATGGTTTGCATTTTCTTTAGAGACTACTGACATCCCTACTCCTTTATAAAGCTTTGTGTTAAACGATGTCATTTTTGTTTTTGGTATTTCTCAAGTTTCTCTTGTACCGTAGCTGTCGCTTGGGCAAGTACGTATTTAACATCTTCAAAGTAGCTAAATCGACTTTCGATACACGGATATCTCTTTTTTCATCATATGCAATTATAAAGCTTAAACTCTAACATGTCAAGAGTAAAAACTCTACATATAATTTGAATTTATATAATTTAGAGTAAAGACTCTTGACTTTTATGGAATATTTACTCTACAATAACGTAAATACTCTAAATCTAAGGAAAATAAAATGAGCAAGATAACAAAGATATGGCTAAGTGTCATAAGTATGATGCTACTAACAGTGCTTAGTACAGGATGTAGTAGTAGTGGCGGTGGTAGTTCTAGTCCTAGTGTAGTAGCTACACTTGAAAACTTTAACGGTTCTGTATCCGAGTACTCGGTTGCTGGAGATAGTGTAGGTACTATAACCATAACAGACTCTGGAGACAGTGCCATAACTGCCATAACTCTTAGTGGTACAGGGAGTGAGAACTTCTCGGTTGGTACTAACGGTGTTATAAGTGTAGATGAAAATGCAAGTTTAGACTTTATGTCTACTCGTTCATACACACTTAGTGCAGTCGCTACGAACTCTGCAGGTGACAGTGCAGATGCAAATGTAACTATAGATGTTACTTCACCTGACTTTATAACTACTTGGGAGACTAACCAAACAGGTACTACAACTGACCAAGAGATAAAAATCTCTACAAACAACGACGCAACCCACTACTTCAACATAGACTGGGGTGATGGCACTGTAGATGCAAATGTAACTGGAGACAACATCCATACTTATGATGCTCCGGGTATTTACACTGTAAGAATTACTGGTGATTTTCCGCGTATATTTTTTAATGTTTTTGGTTATGACAATAATAAACTACTATCAGTAGAGAACTGGGGTAACATAAATTGGACAACTATGCAGGAGGCTTTTTCTTACTGTTCAAATATGGTAATAAATGCTACTGATGCACCTGACCTCTCAAACATAACTAATATGTCTTATATGTTTTACAATGCATCAGCCTTTAACCAAGACATAGGTTCTTGGGATACTAGCTCTGTGACTGATATGTCTTATATGTTTAGAGGAGCATCAGCTTTTAACCAAGACATAGGTTCTTGGGATACTAGCTCTGTGACTAATATGTCTTATATGTTTTACAATGCATCAGCTTTTAACCAAGACATAGGTTTTTGGGATACTAGCTCTGTGACTGATATGTCTACTATGTTTAACTACGCATCAGCTTTTAACCAAGACATAGGTTCTTGGGATACTAGCTCTGTGACTAATATGTCTCATATGTTTTCTAATGCAATAGCTTTTAATCAAGATATAAATGACTGGAACACTACTAATGTAACTAACATGGCAAGTATGTTTTCAGATGCTTCAGCATTTAACCAAGACATAAGTGCTTGGGATGTCAGCTCTGTTACTAATATGTCTGATATGTTTTCTTATGCATCAGCTTTTAACCAAGATATAAGTGCTTGGAATACTGCTAATGTAATTTATATGAGCTACATGTTTTACAATGCTTCAGCCTTTAATCAAGATATAAGTGCTTGGAATACTGCTAATGTAATTTATATGGGCTACATGTTTTACAATGCTTCAGCCTTTAGCAACCATGACCTTAGTTCTTGGAGTGTTGCAAATGTTACAAACCATACTGACTTTATGACAGGTGCAGGTACTGGTAACACGGAACCAACTTGGCCGTAAATCACACTCTAGGTAAGGGGATGCTTTTTGCATCTTCTTACTGCCTCTTCAAAGATTCCACAACAAAGAAACGATAATGAAGCTTACTAAGATTTTTTACACTATACCACTTCTTTTAGGGCTAAGTGGCTGTACGCAGGTTCCTAAAACACTCCAGCAAGATGACAATCTGCCATATACGGAGATCGACGGTTATAAATACCATAGTGTTACATACGGCGATGAAAATGCCACCCCTCTAATAATAATCCACGGTGGTCCAGGCGGTGACTTTAACTACCTTTTGAGCCTTAAACAACTCTCTAAAGATCATCATGTTATCTTATATGACCAAAAAGGAAGCGGACTCTCACCAAGAGTACAAAGTAGCGAGCTTACACTCGAAAAAAGCATAGAGGATCTACACGCCATAGTCAAGCACTTCTCAAAGGGCAAAAAAGTCAAACTCATCGGTCATTCGTGGGGTGCGATGTTGGCGGTTGGCTACCTTGGGCAACATCCTAGCTCCGTGTCGCAAGCTGTCATCATAGAACCTGGTATGCTTGACAAAAAAGCGGCAAATGCCTACGTAAAACTTATGAAAGAATCTCGCAGCATATCAGACGTGTTTGCTATGGCAGGATACATCAGTATCTATCCCTTTGTGAAAAAAATAGACGGTCATGAGGGGTATGACTACGTTATGACACGAGTGCTAAACCGAAACAAACCAGGTAAGCCGTACCAGTGTGAGGGTGAGTCACTTCCAAAAGACACCTTTAAACGTGGTGGCTATGAATCGTTTAGTAGTATGCTAAAACCTCTTTTTGACAACCCTGATGATTTTACTTATGACTTGACAAAGAACATCTCAGCATATAAAGGGGACTTACTACTCATAAGCAGTGAGTGTAGTCTCTTTGGCTATGAGTACCAAAAGAGGTATCATCTCTCAAAACTACCTCCGCAAACCCTACATGTAAAAGCTGAGAAAATGGGGCACAATATGGTTACATTAAACCCTGAGTGGAGTTTAGATACCATAGGTCAGTTTTTACGTTCAAAATAAAAGGATATATATGCAAACAAGTATTGAGATCTACGAAGCAAGCAAAGATGATGTCCATGAGATAGCTGTTATGACGAGTGAACTACTACGTGAGATTATGTATAAAATAGGCAAAGACGTTTTTAGTTTCAACCAAGAGGAGACTAAAGAAAGAGCAAAAGAGTTGCTAAGTAAAGATACATGTAGCGTCTTTGTAGCAAAACACAAAGAAAAAATAGTCGGGTTTATCTGCGTTTATGAGTGTTATGCCCTATATGCAGAGGGTTCTTTTGGAACTATATCTGAGTTATATGTCAGACCCGAGTACCGTTCTTTAGACGTTGGAAAAGGCTTGTTAAAAAAAGTACGTATGTTGTCTGTTTCAAAAAACTTCTCACGACTAGAAGTAACCACACCACCACTGCCACAGTTTGAAAAATCACTTAGCTTTTACCAAAAAAACGGTTTTGAGATATCTGGAGGGAGAAAACTAAAGATGGATATAAGTTAGCTGATTGTATCAAAGCATTATTATTTCTCTGTTAGAATCTTTAAAAATTTTAGGAGATAAAGTTTGCTTAAAAAAACACTTATATTTACTCTATTATTCTTAGTAGCTATTCAGTTCTTACCGGTAGATAAAACAAATCCACCTGTAAATGATAAAATAACACTTAGTGCACCAAAAGATGTGATGGGTATATTGAAAAAAGCTTGTTACGACTGTCACTCGTTCGAGACTAAGTGGCCTTACTACTCTGACATAGCTCCTGTATCTTTCTTTGTAGCAGCACATGTTAAGGACGCACGCAAGGCACTTAACTTCTCAAAATACAAAGAGATAGATAAAGATATAAAAAAGAAAAGATTAGAACGCGCTGTTATGACCGTTAACAACGGAAGAATGGCACTACCTAGCTATGTATCTGCACATGATGAAGCAAAACTAAGTAAAGATGAAAAAATTCTGCTTACAGAGTGGTTCAAAAAAGAGATAGCTAAACTATAGTAATGTGTTTATTTTAGTTACCTTACAAAAATATTTTATAATTCTTTATGTTAAATAATATAGATATAATTTATATTAATTATAATTAATAATTAATAAAAAAAGAATAGATATAAAATGATTAAAAATGATAAGCATAAAAAAAGAGATAGCTCAAGAGATAGCTTTTCAAAATAAGCATATTTTAGAGCACTATAACAGTGTACTAGATGAATTAAAACAAAACATGTCCCTATCAACAGACTTTATAATATCTAGCAAACATGTGAAGCAGGCCTTTTTGAACAAAGACAGAGAACTTCTGTACTCATTAGTAAAAAAGACCTATAAAAACATAAAAAAATACAATAGCTATCTTAAAATAGTTACATTTAGACTAAATGACGGTAGTACGTTTTTAAGGATTCACAAGCCTGACATGTACGGAGATAAACTAAATAAAAAAAGAACAATAATACTAGACACGATATCCACCTCAAAAAGAAAGTATGGCTTTGAAGTCGGCAAACTAAAAATGACCTACAGGGTCGTTACACCTATTATTTATAACAACAAACAGCTAGGAGTAATAGAAGTCGGCGTTGAGCCTGAATATATAACACAGAGAATAAATAACCTGTATAATTTAAAAACTGCCTTGCTAATAAAAAAATGCTCAAAAGATGTTTTTTTAGATGACTTACATATGAATAAGATTGAAAACTTTTTACTAGCTAGAGGCGATAAACTATTTCAAAAAAACCTTGATATTATAAACCTTAGTAAAAAAGAACAAACCGTTACATGTAACGGCGAAGACTATATTATTAACACTATGGTGAACTTGAACAACCATAAAAATGAGATAAGTGCAAAGATGTTAGTTGCTTTTAGTTTGAGCAGATATGAAGAAAAGCTCTCAAATATCCTCAAAAACAACTTACTTTTTATAGCATTGTCCATCTTTATACTTTTTTTGATCCTAAACAAAGGTTTCAACTCCTTTATAAAAAAGATAGAAAGCTCATACAAGACAATAATTGAAAAAGATAAGCTAATGATCCAACAGTCAAAAATGGCAGCTATGGGTGAGATGATATCGATGATAGCTCACCAATGGAAACAGCCTATAAATATCATTAAAATGAGAGCAGAGTTACTAGGCTATGAGTTCGATGATGGTACTTTAGATAAATATGCGATAAAAAACTTCCAATATGATATAAATAAACAAATAAACCATACCATGCACACTTTAGATGAGTTTAGAAGCTTTTTAAAACCAAACAAGCACACATGTGAGTTTAGAGTTGAAGACACTATTAAAAGTGTCTTGGTCCTCATAAAAGACGAACTTATAAGGTACAACGTTGAAACAGAGGTAATAGTTGTAAATGATATGACTATATATGCAATAGAGAATGAATTTAAACATGTGATCTTAAATCTTATCAATAATGCAAAAGATTCCTTTATTGAACATGACTGTCAAGATAGAAAGATAACTATAACAGTAGATACAAACACTTTGTCAATCAAAGACAATGCGGGTGGGATTTCTGAAGAGATAATAAATAAAATTTTTGAAGCACATGTAACTACGAAAGAAGATAGTAATGGAACTGGAATTGGTCTGTACATGTCTAAACAGATACTAGATAAAATGGGCGCTAAAATCGAGGTCTACAATGAAGACGATGGAGCTGTGTTTAAAATAATGATATAGTTTTTAAAAATTATAAGTTTTAAATGAGAAAATCTTCTTAACAAAGATATACAAAAACACAAATACCCATAAATACGGCTTTTCTAACAATGAAAATTTTGATTTTTTCTAAGTTTTTGCCATTTTTGGCACAATTTGTTCTGTTTATGCAAATATATTATAATACTTTTACTATGTAGGTTAAGGTTATACAATATTAAACTTGCATAATAAAAATTCAATGTATGAGTGTATAACTAAAAAGCTATCTTATACAATATACAATATACAATATACAATAAATGTACTCCGAACCGTAAGACCAGTTAAACGGTAAATCTACTGTAGCTAGATGGACAAATGAATGAAGTACTTCACTTAATAAAAAATGAGTTTAAAATTTAAATTAAGTATACTGGGAATTAAGGTGCAATTAACTGTCATTAAAAAGTTTTCTAAAAAGGAGTTGTCTATGAATATAATGATTAAACAACCTGAGTTAAAGGAAAGTGAAGTTAAGTAACCTAAAAAGGTTTTTATTCAGTACAATAAATTACTAAAGACTATGAAGTGCTTGAAAGGTCCAAGTTTAGTCTAAAGAAAATTGGAAGATTACTTCATGTTTTCCAACTTTATAAAGTAAACTCTATTGAAAATAGTTTAGATCTTAAGACCATTAAATAGATTTAAAATTAATCATGCAAAGATACTAGAACAAGAAGTGGATATACATATTTAAATCCATTTAGTTCTAGTATATAAACTAAATACTACACATACAATCTATATAAAAGGAAAAGTATTATATTATCCTTTTTAATTTTACAGTAGGTTATTATTATTAAATGTCATTAGTTATAGAAACAATTGAATCATTAAAAACACAATATTTCGCAGATGAGAGACCATGGGTTGTTACATACTCTGGTGGAAAAGATTCTACATGTGTATTACAACTAACTTTAGCTATGCTTCAAGAACTTCATGCTGAAGGAAAAGACAATAAACATGTTTATGTTGTATCATCAGATACAACAGTCGAAATGCCTATAATTGAAAAATATCTTCAAACTAAACTTGATGAAATTTCAGAGTTCGCTCAAAAAAGTGAACTAAAACTTTCGTGTCATAAACTAAGCCCTAAAATAGAAGAATCGTTTTGGTCACTACTACTTGGAAAAGGTTATCCAGCTCCAACAAGTACTTTTAGATGGTGTACAGAACGTTTAAAAATTAATCCAGCTACTCACTTTTTAGAAACTCTTGTAAACAAACACCAGTCTATTTTAATGCTTTTAGGTGTTCGTAGTGCTGAATCACAAGCACGTCAAACATCTATTGCAAATAGAAAACTAAATCAACGTGGTCTTTCTCCACACGATAGTATTCCTAACGCTTTTGTATTATCACCTATTAAACACTGGACAAATGAGGAAGTTTGGACATACTTAAGTGAAACAGGAAAGGATAAAATAGAATATCCTTGGAAAGATCATAGTTATATGATGAGTCTGTATGACAAAGGTAGTTCAGAAGGCGACTGTAATATCGCACTGAATCCTGAGTCACCAAGCTGCGGAAAAACTCGCTTTGGTTGTTGGGTATGTACAGTTGTAGAAAAAGACCGTTCAATGGAAGGTATGCTTAAAAATGGTGAAGAATGGATGAAACCATTATGGGAGTATCGTGAAAAACTATATATATATCGTCAACCTGATTCTGGCAAACGTGATACTCGTCGTAGAGATGGTACAAAAGGTCCCGGACCATTTTTGCCAGAAGTTAGACGTGAACTTCTTGATGAACTATTTGTTGTTGAAAAAAAAGCTACAGAAAACTACCATAACATGAAAAAAAATGATCCAGATTACAATCCTGATGAAGTAGTAGAACTTATAAAAGATGATGAAATAGAGCTGATAAAACAACATTGGGATAAAGATGGAGATATTAAAAATAGTGCCTATCGTATAGCTCAAAAATATTCAAGAATGATGAATAAAACTGTTGAAACACCACTTCGTTCAAAACTTGAAAGCATGAGTGATGAGTTTAACATAGATCTTTTTGAACGTATATATGAGATAGAAGCATATAGAAAAAATATATCTACTCGCTACGGTGTAATAGGCGATATTGAAAAACGCGTAGTAGATTTTTATAAGGGGGAATTCCGTGAAACTAACTAGCATAGTTATAGACAACTTATTCTCTTATAACGGCAGACAGGAAGTAAACTTTGATCCTATAACTTGTATCATAGGGACTAATGGTTTTGGTAAGACATCTATACTTAACTCTATCAAACTTGCTTTAGGTCATGCAGATGTTTCTATAGACTCTATCTTAAACAATAATGCTAAAGAAAAGCAATGTGGCATAACTTTAAACTTTGATATTTTCACTATAGAAAGGATGTGGGACTTTGAAAATAAAAGAGAAGAATCATTAACTATCACTTTTGAAGATAATCATATTTTAGAAGGTGCAGAAGCAGAGCATTTCATACAAAACAAGATACCAAACTTTTTAATAGACTTTTTGTTTTATGATGGTGAAGTTGGAAGTAACCTTTTTCTTCTTTCACGCACAAAACTAAAAAGCCTTTTTGACTTTATATTTGATCTTGATCTACTTGTAAATGTACAAAAAGACTCGGCACAAGTTGCTAAAAACCTTTTAGAAGAAAACAAAGATGATGAGTCAGCAGAACTTGTAGAGCTTGAGACTAAACGTCTATACATACTTAAAACCATAGCAGATGAAAAAGAGGAACTCATAGTAAAAACAAAAGAGTGTAAAGTACTAGCACTTAATGTTCAAAAACTAGATACTCAGATAAGAAATCGAAATAAAAAAGTAAAAGAACTTCATAAAGAACAAGATGTAAAACAAGAAGAACTAAATAAGCTTTCTTCTACTTTTAAAGAACTTATAATATTTCAGATGCCACTACTCTTAAACAAGTCACTTTTAGATGGTATGCAACAACGTACACATAGTCCACTAAGCATGAATGATGAGAAACTATTTACGAACCACTTTAAACGCTTTCTAGAGCAAGTAAATTCAAGTGTAGATGAGGATAAGGCGCTAAGTACATTTAAAAGCCTTATGCTAACAGAGTCTTCTTCCATAGAACTATCATTATCAGCTAAAGAGTTTAAAAAACTTTTAGAAGATATGAAAAATCTACAATATGAAATAAAACAGCTTCAAAGTAAAATAGAAAAAGCTGAGTCTTCTAGTATGGAACAAGAGATCACTCGCTCACTTGTAGAATCAAGAGAATCTCAACAACATGAACTAACTCAAATGCAACACTTAACAGAAGACCTTGAAAACAGCATACACAACAATTCAGAACTTTCAAAAGAGATAAATAAAACATTAACTAAAAGCTTCAAAGCTAACCAAGAGAAATTTGCTTTTATAAAAGGTTATGAAGAGCTACAACAAGTATCAAAAGTAAGTGAGAAAGTTTACAAAGAAGAGCTACTTGATAAACTAGAGGTATTTAACAAAACGTTAAAAAAGAATACAGCTCCATTTTTAAAGCAATATGAACACATCAATGAAATATATATAGATGAGAAACATAACATTGTCATAGGTGATGGTGAAAAAGCTTTAGATACAGAACTGCTATCTGCTGGACAAAAACAAGTACTAAACTTTCTTATTGTTAAAAGCATACTAGAGTACAAGGAGTTTGCATCTTTTGTGATGGTAGATACACCTTTTGGTCGCTTGTCTAATAAGAACAAAGAACTACTTTTAAATGACTGTTATTTACAGTTTGATAACCTCATACTGCTTCTAACAGATAGTGAGTTTGAGTTTGTAAAATCACAACATTTAAAATATACAACCTACGACATCCTACGTAGCGAACTAGGTTCTAAAATAAAGAAAGCATCATGATAAGAACAAGCTCAGAGATAGAAAACTATGTAATCCCACTAGCTAAAGCTATAAACCTAGAGGGTGAACCAAAATGGATATACCTTCGCTTTATGCTTAACATATCACTTTCACTAAAAAATGGTTTTGAAAAAGTTGAAATCGAAAATACAGATGGTAAAGAGTATAGACTAGAGCAAATAACTGGTGAAGGTAAAGGAAGTGAAGACTACACTAAGTTTTACTGGGATGCCATTGAGGTATTTGACAATATCACTATAACCTCTAAAAAGGCTCTAGAAACACATCTGCAAAGACACATCTTTAGAGGCTATCATATTTTGAGTTCTTCGCTCAAATATGATAGTAATATTTTTGACTTTTTATTACAGGATTTTTAATCGAATACTATATATAATTGATTTGGATTATCTAGTATTATATTGTCCTCTTCAGATTTAGGGATATACCCTTTATCAATTAAAATTTGGATAGATTCTTCATTTAAATATGAATATATAACTTCTAATAAATTTTGAAAATAACGTAGTAAACATTGATTGTTATAATATTTTGAAAATCTACTATAATAATTAAAATGTTCCATATATTCATTAAGTAATTCTTCTTGATCAGCATTATCGAAAAAACCTGGACATCCCATATAGTGGCCATAATAAAAGTCATCAGTCTCTTCTTGAATAATTTTACCAAGTGATGAAGTTTCATTAACTACATTTCTTAAAGCACTATATTCCTCATCCAAAAATATAATTAAATTATTAGGAGCACAAAAAGCCAATGCTTCTAAAGCTTTTTTGTTGTGTTTTTTCATAATAATCTTTTTTAAAGCGATTGTAATATTAGAATCATCAATTAAACTAGCTCCTTCTTCATGATGTAAAAACTTTAAAGTTTCATAATTTATTAAATCAAATGGGTCATAGCCTAATTCATCATTCTCATCAAATAAAATATCTTCAAATAATAATTGATTTTCTTCATTTTCATAATCAGAATCTAAAATTTCATTTTTTAAATCAGGAAAAAAATGTAGTAATTTTAAAGACTCAACCTTTATCTTTTTTGTGTCAGAATGTAGGCCTAATTCTAAAAGCTTTACAAACCACTCTTCAATTTCATCATCATAATTTATTAGAAATAATCTCAAGCTTTTAAGAAAAATAGATTGAATTTCACTATATTGATTATTGGAAAATAAATCTTTCCAATAATCTTTTATAATAAATGGATTTACTTTAAAATACCAACTTAAAGCTAGATTTCCTGCATTTGTTTTTAATATACTGTCTATTTCTAATAAAAATGAATCATAATTTTTAAGTTTTTCATCCCATTTTCTCATCATAGATATATAGTAACATTGTTCTCTTTCATTATAAAATTCTAAAAAGTGATTTGCATTTTTATATGTTTTTGATAACACAGCAGATTCAAATAAAGGGTCGATTTGTTCTTTGCTAGTAAAAGTAAAAATATTTTTAAATGGTATTGGTGAGTCATATTGATAAATATCATTAGAAATACTTTCTAATATATTTTCAATAGTTAACTCATCTAAACCTTTGGTTCTTAAAGATTTTTCTTTTATATAAAGCCTTAATAGTTCAACTTCATCAATATTGCCATAAAATATATCATCCTTATAATAGTGCATAATTATTCTTAATAAAAAAGGATCATAAACTGTTTTTTTTGTCTTAGCTTCTACATTGTAAACTGTTGCATATCTATCAAAAGCTTCTATTGCCTCATGATTGTTATAGGGAGGTATATTGATAATATTTTTCATGATATTTTTAGAGTCAATTTCTAATGCTTCAATATGTTTAATAGATAAAGATAAATGATTAGCCAACTCTGTTACATTATTGACTTCATCAATAAAAAGTCTTCTCGCTGTGATATTGGTAAAACTTAATATAAATGTAATATTTAAATTTTTTAATCTAGAAAACTCCTTATTTAACTTTGATATAAATTCTAAACCTGTTTCATTTAAACCATCTAAAAATATAAATAGTTTAGAATTTTGACTTTCTAAAATATTTTGTATTTTTTGAGTCATCATCCTATGGATTGAAGAGTTTTCTGATAAAATCCAATTAAAATCAGATTCTATCTCATCTAATAAACTATTTTGAATATTTATTGCAGGATAAAAAAGACAAAATTGTCCCTCCTGTAGCAAGTCTTCAACAAACTTACATATAAAACTAGTTTTACCATGCTGTGGTGAACCTGTCACAAATATTAGATTGTTTTCTTCATTTTGAATTAGTTCTCTTAATTCTTTTTCTTCTTTTTCTCTTTTAATATATAAAGAAGGTATATATTTTTTACCACTAAATATATCATCACTTTTTAGTAATCCCATGGATTCTTCAACTTGAAGCTTACAAAATCTTAATAAATTTTCTTTTGATAAACCAATAAAAGTTTCCAAAGCATTGTTATAAAAATTAAAATCAGGTTGCATAGCCTTAAAATCATTTTTTATATATGTATGTAAATTGGAAATATACTGTTCTTCTAATGCTTCACCGGTTATAGAATCATAAATTATTGTTTCTAATCCATTTGTTAGTATCGTAAAAGGAGCTATTTGAGGTAATAATCTAGCATATGAAATAGCTTGGTCCTTATCATTATCCTTTAGTTTATGGTCAGGTTTCTTTACTTCTATAATAAGTAAGTTTTTATTTTGATTATCTTTTACTAAGATATCAGTTCGCGGGTAAGCTACTTCTTGATTTGATTCAGAAGAAGAGTTTACCTTGTATGTATATTTCCCAAGATTTATTTTAAAAGAATATTCTAAATGAATTTGGTCATTTTTAAATTCTAAATCTCTTAACCATTCGTAAATAATTTTTGTTCTTAAATCTTCTTCTGTCATACTATTGAGATATTATTATAATCAAACTATTCTTCATCTATTTCTATATAAATCTCTTTTAATTGATTTCTATAGTTTTCTACCTGTTCTTCAAAAAGTTCTTCATCTAAATCTAAATTTTCTAACTCCCTCTGTTTATTTGCTTCAAATCTAGTATATAGTGATTTAATATTTACATCATATTCTTCAAATTTGATTCCACCATTATTTAAAATGTCTTTTTGTTTATTCATAAATAGTTTAAGATATTCATATATTAAACTTTGTTTAGATTTTCCAAAATTACCTATCCCTGCTTTTAAAATAGCAAACTTATTTACAAATATACTTTTCCAAGCATTTATAAATTCTATATCATTAATTATTTTATAATATTCAGTTAAAAAAGTATTAAAATCCATTTCCTCTTGGTCACCATAAGTATCAATAACAACTTGAAAATACATAACTTGAAACATTTGTGTTTTTATAAGTTCATAATGATTTTCTCTTTCAAACTGTATTAGATCTTTCATCACTGTATTTTTAATATAGGCATTTAATTCTTTATTTAACAAGACATTATTTTCATTTCCTCCAAATAAATACTTATATGCATTTGACGCATCAATATTTTCATGATGTTCTATCTGATTCATTAATTCACTTTTAATAGCTTTTATATGTTCATGTCTTTTATTAAATAATGGTAAAGAACAAATTAAAGTAATTAATCCATCTAAATAATTACGAGAAAAATATTCAAGTATTGTATTTTTTTGATTATATGTAAACTTTTTATTTGTCATCTCATCATATGACAAAGTACTATCTTCTAAATCAGCTTTAATTTGTGATAATTGTAGATTATTTTTTATTAGATTATCATCTTCAGCCTTTTTTATATCTCCTAACCAACCATCTAAAAAGTTTTTTATAAAAACTATACTTGTAATAGCTAGTTCTTCTGTTAGTTGATCTACCTTTTGCTCTTTATTCCATTCAATTTCATTTATTGATATGTTTAATTCTGTATTTTGTAATATATTTGAACATATCATTCTTGTGAAAATTGAGTTAAAATCATTTTCATCTAAGAGTATATTTCTCATTTTACTGACTGTAATGGCATTTTTATTTACATCAACAAAAACTTGTCTAAAAATACTTGTTAATGGTTCATTCGTATCATCTGCATCTTGATGCATATCTGGAACGTATAGAATAGTTACAGGAATTTCTAAATCATTAAACAATTCTTTTTCATCAGAATAAGCTAAAAATTTTTCTTTATCTCTTTCCGTTGTGAGTTTCCCTGTAATTGCTTGTAGTGCTACTAACCTATGTTGTCCATCAATTGCTAATAATTGAGTATCTCTATTAAAGTTAAATATGCTAAACCATCGCTGTTTCTTTTCATTTGCATCAACCAAAACTTCAACACTAAATAAATCACCATATTTTTTGGAATTAACTTTACTACTTCCTGAAGAGTCTTCTGGATTACCAATGATTTGTTCATCAAGTGCTGGGTATTGTTGTTGAATATTTGCACCATTTCCATCATTTTCAATGTTAAGTACAACAACTAGTAATGAGGGAAAGAAACTTAATTTATCATCTCTTTTTAAATAAGGAATAAGTTCTCTTTTTATTCTAGTTTCATCTAAATCTCTTTGTAACAAAAGATCAAAATCTTCAATGTCATCGGGATTAAAAATACTTCTTAAAGGTTTAATTAAATCTAGTTCTCTAGTATTAAATGTAGTTTGTATATATTCAATAGATATATCATTTTTTGTTTTGAAAACACCAGAATGACCTTTTTTATTAATATCCCATTCTTTCTCTTTTGCACCAAATAAACTCATTATCTTTCTCCTAGTGTTGGTTTAGTTATTCTATTTATTATGTGTTCTATCATGTCAATTTCATTATTTCTATTAGTTAGACTATGATACTTAAAAATTAATTCAGAAGGGTTTAGACCCACTTCATAAAGTCTATATCCAAATGTATTTTTATCTGTTTTTCCAGAAGCTGCATCATCATAGTTTTTGATATGTTGTTTATATCGATCTCTTAAACTTTGGCTAACGGCTTTGCCGATATACAATGGTGCTGAATAGCTTTGTAATACATAAATACTTTCTTTAAGCATATCAAAATCTGTTAATGTCATTTTTGAATGATATGATTTACTTTTTAAATAATCTACATTATCAATAATACAAGTGTACTCTGTATTTAGTTTCCCTTTTATATTTCCTTTTACAGTTGGTAATTTTATTTTTTTAGATATACTTTCTAATTCATTTAAAAAAGTATCTATAACTATATCTCTTGATGCTGTACTATTTAAAATATCAATTAGTTTTCTATAATCATAATACCAAGCATAAATACCAGGAGTATTTGAGACACTACTAGTACGTGGATAAAGTTTTCTATGAGATATTTCTTTTACTTTCATAAATAAATCAGTTTTTTTTAGTATTTTGTTTTAAATTATGTAGATATTTCTCTACATCTTTAACATGCTCTTCAGTTGCAAGACCAAGTCTAATCAGCCTCATAACTTCAGGACGTGTCTCTTCCCAAGAGTTTAACGTTTTCGTATCTATATTTAACCGTTTAGCTAATTCTTTTTTTGTCATATACCACTTTCTTTATAAAAAACTTGACAAAATGGCATTTATTCCCTATAATTTGTAAAATAAAAGGAAATACTCCATTTTATGAATAAAAATATACTTTGCATTGAAATATCAAAAAATGATGTTTACGTAGAATACACAAACAGAGATTTTGAATATATTTCATTTACAAAAGCAAAAAAACTTATTTTTAGTACTATGTCACCAAAGATAAAGTACTTTTGTATAGATAGTGAAAGAAGCGTCAACTTTTTAAACTCACTATTAACAAGATATAAAATACAAAATGACTTTTTGGTGCTTATTAAATAAACCTCTCATTATTACAAGTCTTACATAAAATACAATTAAAATTAATGCTTTTTATTTAAAAGTATTAATAATACCCACTGATTTACATTTATTTTACTCAATAAAGTTTTCTGATACAATTTATACATTAATCAATAAGGAAGTATATGCAAACAATTACTTTAAAATGGAGAGGTCCTTTTAGGTTTAATAAAAATGAAAAGCTTCAAAACAAATATGATGAGACAAGTGAAGAGCATAAAAAGTTATTTACCAAAACAGGTTTATATCAAATCTATGGATATCATCCAGTTTACGGTCAAAATGTTTTGCTATATATTGGAATTACAACTAAACAGGATTTTGAAAAAAGACTATCTAATAGATGGTGGATAACTGATAATCAGGATATAGATAATATAGAAGTTTATTTAGGTGAACCTATTGGTGTTATTGATAAACTCGATGGCAAAGAAAAAGATAAGATTATAAAGAATGCAGAGTCTTTACTTATATATACACACGCACCAGCAAGAAACTCATCAAATATTAATTCAGTTAATTATGAAGAGTTATTAGATATAAAAATACAAAATATAGGTAGTTTTAAAAGTTTACTACCTGAGGTTTCTGGAGAATACTGGTTAGATGATTTAGAAAACTATAAATTAGTTGACAACTTAACAAAAGGTACTTCTTACAAAGTTGATTATACCAAAGATGGGTTATATGGTTTTTATTTAGAAAACCTCAATGTTTGGATTGGTGTAGAACCATATATATGGGATGAATATGGTATTCCATTTGTTGTTGCATTTGACTCTAAGTTCTTTAAAACTACAGATAAGAATCAAATAGAATATAAAAACAGGATATATTTTGAATTGAATATAAATAAGGATATTAACTTAGAAGAAATAAAAAAACGAATAGAGTCTTTAGACGTTCATCCTATTGAATCAAAGCCATTTTAGCTTCGTTTATATACAACTGTTACCCACTTTAGCTCATTACGTTTTAAACTGTCTTGTTGATGAATTGTGTCTTTAACTTCAAAGTCTTCACTTTTAAATACTGCATTAAGATAGTCCAAATCAACATCTTCAAAATATCTATCGTCTTTGATATCTCTAGTTCCAGTTGAAAAACTTATAATCACAGTAGCATTGGACTTACATATGTTTGAGATGGATTTGACTGAATGTTCATATTCTGATTTTTTTAAGTGCATAAATACAGCTACAGACATTAGAGCATCAAATTTTTTAGGTAAGTTATCTAAGTGAATATTAGGTAGTTGTCCAGCAAAAAAATGTTCTTTAATTTCAGGATATTTCATTTGTATATTTTTAACAAACTCTTCAGTAGGGTCAATTCCCCAAATGTCGTAATTATTTGCTTGTAAGAAGTATAAGTCCCTTCCAGAGCCAAAACCGATATCTATTATTGATGAGTTTTCTGGGACATATTTTAGTAGCAGTTGATGCAGCTCATTCATATCAGCATTATCATATCTTACTATTAAGGATTGTGAGTTATTTTGATAATAATTTAATGTCTTTTCCATACAGTATTTTAACTTATTAGTACAATTTTGGAACAATGATTTTAAAAAAGTTTCTTGAATTCGTATTATTGGGGATTTATAAAAAGATGGTGCGGATGAGAGGACTCGAACCTCCACACCTTGCGGCACCAGATCCTAAGTCTGGCGTGTCTACCAATTTCACCACATCCGCGCACGTTGTAAGAAGTATTTTATGTCTCTTCAGACATTAACATAAATAAAAAGTGGTACGCCCTACACGATTCGAACGTGTGACCGATGCCTTAGAAGGGCATTGCTCTATCCAGCTGAGCTAAGGACGCATACATTTAAATAAATGGTGCGCCCGATAGGATTCGAACCTAT
>Ga0193955_1000067_pt1 | contig 64215 bp, 49 predicted proteins | sample BB_6_MG_FD_140343 | JGI IMG/M metagenome (GOLD analysis project Ga0193955, IMG submission 140343) | Microbial mat bacterial communities from the Broadkill River, Lewes, Delaware, United States - BB_6_MG | ecosystem: Environmental > Aquatic > Freshwater > River > Microbial mats | place: USA... | reverse complement strand
ATTCGTTTAAATGCTTCTTGCTCATTGTTGCAAGGAATTTACATAGAACAACTATGCTACATTCCTTGCGCCGCGATCAAAAAGCATTTAATTCGAACAAAATTTAAACATGAAAGGTCAACAGACCCTAGAATAGAAACTAAAAAGAGAGATAGAAAACGTGGCTAAAAATAAAGCGCTACAAGCAATTCGTGGAATGAATGATTGCTTGCCAAGCGAAACGAATATCTGGCAAATGGTAGAATCAGTATTGCGACGTGTGGCGAGCAACTACGGTTTTGCAGAAATTCGTATGCCAATCGTAGAATCAACAGCATTATTTAAACGCTCTATTGGTGAAGTCACTGATATTGTTGAAAAAGAAATGTATACCTTTGATGATTTAAATGGTGACAGTTTAACATTACGTCCAGAAGGAACGGCAAGCTGTGTGCGTGCAGGTATTCAACACGGACTTTTATATAACCAAGAGCAGCGCCTTTGGTATATGGGGCCTATGTTTCGTCATGAAAGACCACAAAAAGGGCGCTATCGTCAATTTCACCAATTTGGCCTTGAGGCCTTTGGTATTGCGACACCTGACATTGATGCGGAAATTATTTTACTGACTTCTCGCTTATGGCGGGAACTTGGTATCAATGAATTTGTCACACTAGAGTTGAATTCATTAGGTAGTAACGATGAAAGAGCTAATTACAGAGAAGCATTAGTTAGTTTTTTAACTGAGCGTGAAGCTTTATTAGACGATGATTCTAAACGTCGAATGCATACTAATCCGTTACGGGTGTTAGACAGTAAAAATCCACAAGTGCAAGAAGTGTTAACAGGTGCGCCTAAATTGTCAGATTATTTTGGTGAAGAAACACAGCAACATTTTGATAGCTTGTGTGCACGTTTAGATGCTGCAGGCATTAACTATGTATTAAATGAACGATTAGTTCGCGGCTTAGATTATTATAATCGCACCGTGTTTGAGTGGGTTACGAGTAGTCTTGGTGCACAAGGTACTATTTGTGCTGGCGGTCGTTACGATGGTTTAGTTGAACAACTGGGCGGTAAAGCAACCCCAGGTTTTGGTTTTGCTTTAGGTATTGAACGCTTGGTCTTGATGTTAAGCAATAGCCAAGCGGTTGCCAATGTTCGTTCACAAGTTGATGCGTATGTCGTTATTTTAGGTGATGACGCTCAAATTAAAGTGAATCAATTAGCAGAACAATGGCGCGATCAAGTACCTAATATTCGTTTACAATGCCATTGTGGTGGTGGCAACATGAAAAAACAATTAAAGCGTGCCGATAAGTCGGGCGCTCAAGTCGCGTTAATAATAGGTGATGATGAAATTGCTGAGCAAAGTGTTATGGTAAAATATTTGCGCGAACAACAAGAACAACAAAGTGTGGCATTTGAAAAAATGCCAAGTTTATTAAGTAATTTAATGTAAAAGTTTTTAGTCAAGGTGATGTAGTGGAAATTTATCAAACAGAAGAGCAGCAAGTAGAAGCAATTAAAGGCTATTGGGCCGAAAATGGCAATATGATCATTGCAGGTATTGCGCTGGGTTTTGCCGGTTTTATTGGTTTTAATGTCTATAAGGACAGTAAGCTTGAAGAGGAACTTGCGGTTTCAGATAGTTATCAAACATTATTAGAGGCAAGTGTTAATGATAAAGCCACATTTGCTCAAAATGCTGAAAAATTTATTAGTGAAAATGCAGGCACAAGTTATGAATCTCTTACTGCACTAGCTTTAGCAAAAGAGTTTGCAACTGACAAAGATTGGGAAAATGCACAAGCCCAGTTGACGGTAGCAATTAACAGTGCCCCAAGTGATGGTATTAAGGCTATTGCTAGCTTACGTTTAGCACGAGTACAAATTCAGCAAGAACAATATGAGCAAGCATTATCAACATTGGCTCAGCCCTTACCTGAATCTTTTCGTGCAGCGATTGAAGAAATAAAAGGTGATACCTATTTATTGCAAGGTAAAAAAGAATTGGCGCGTAATGCTTATCAAGCTGCTATTGATGCTGACGGTTTAGCCAGTAGTCCAAATTTACAAATGAAGTTAGATGATTTGGCTACAGCTGTTAATGTAACTGCTGCTATTCCAGTTACTAAGTAACATAAGGTTGTTTAATGCTTTTTTCTAAAAAACAAATAGGCAGTGGTTTGCTTCGTCAATATGTTAAAGTATTTTCTGTACTTTTATTTTCGTTTTTTTTACATGCATGTTCTTCAACTGATGATGAAGATATCAGTGAATTACCTGCAGAACTGACAGAGCTTGAACCAAAATTTGAACCAGACGTTTTATGGGAAGAAAGTGTTGGTGATGGTATTGATGACTATTTTTCACGTTTAAAACCTATTGTTGCTTATAACAAAGTTTATAGCGCCAATCGTGCGGGTGATGTTATTGCTTTTGATTTAAAAACAGGGAAAACGCTTTGGGAAACAGATTTAAGCGATGTTAAAAATGAACGTAGTTTTTGGGATAGCCGTATTCCAGCTTTACTTTCTGGTGGCCCAGCTGCAGGGTTAAATAAAATATTTATAGGTAGTGAAAACGGCAAAATTTTTGCGTTAGACGCAGAAAATGGCAAATTATCTTGGCAAGCGAACATTAAAGGGGAAGTGATCAATACCCCTGCGATCGATTCTGGTATTGTTGTTGTCAATTCAGCTTCTGGTGTAATGAAAGCCATGGATGTTGATGACGGTAAAGAGTTATGGAAAATAGAGCAAGATGTACCAGCACTAACGTTACGGGGTATTAGTGCACCTGTATTAGCATCAGGTGGTGTGTTAGTAGGTACTGGCAAAGGTGGCGTGAACGTCTATTTATTAGATAGTGGTCAACAAGGTTGGTCAACTGAAGTGGGCGAGCCTACAGGCTCAACAGAGCTTGAACGTGTTATTGATGTAGATTCCGCTCCTGTCGTTTTTGGTGATAAAGTTTATGCTGTTTCATCGCGAGGAAATTTAGTTGCCATTGAGCTTAAAAGTGGCCGTATTCTGTGGAAACGTCAATATTCTTCCTACCGTCAAATTTCAATTTACCGTAATACTATATTCTTAACGAATGTGCGTGGTCATGTTTATGCCATTGATCGACTTAACGGCATTGAACGTTGGAGTAACCTAGAGCTTGCTAATCGTGGTGTAACGGGCCCAGCTATTATTGATGGTTATGTGGTTGTAGGTGATTTTGAAGGTTATTTGCATTGGTTAGACCAAGAAACGGGTGAGATTGTTGCTCGTCACGAAGTTGATAGCAGCGGCATTCACGCTACGCCAACAGTGGTTGATAATATTATATATAGTCAATCACGTGATGGTGATTTGCAAGCAATTGCAACACCTAAAGTTTTAAAAGTGGAGCAATAAGCTCACCGCTAACTAGTTTTTATACTAGAATTATATACGGCTCCAATGCAATAGCATGTGGAGCCGTTACTTGTTTTTGTACTTTTGATTTTTGTACTGTTTAGCTTTACAAATTAATCCATCGTTTACTATAGAATTTTGAGGTTTTCATGCTTCCTGTTGTTGCCCTTGTTGGGCGTCCAAATGTTGGTAAATCAACACTATTTAATCGCTTAACGCGCTCTAGAAATGCCTTAGTTGCAGATTACCCAGGTTTAACTCGTGATCGTCAATATGGTAAGGCGGAAGTTGAAGAGCACCCCTTTATTGTTATTGATACGGGCGGAATACATGGTGATGAAGAAGGTATAGATGCATTGATGGCAGAACAGTCATTGATGGCTGTTGCAGAGGCCGATGCGGTACTTTTTTTAGTGGATGCGAGAGATGGCTTAACGTCGGCCGATTTTGGCATTGCTGATTATTTGCGAAAACAAGATAAAAAAATATTTTTAGTTGCCAATAAAGTCGACGGAATTGATGCTGACTCTGCCGTGGCAGAGTTTTATGCTTTAAGCTTGGGAGAAGAAGTCCACCAAATCGCTGCTGCTCATGGTCGTGGTGTTACACAGCTACTAACATTAGCCTTAACACCGCACATTGAAGCGTTAGGTCAACCTAAAACTGAAGGTGATAATGCAGGCTCCCTTAATGATGAGTTTGATGGCTACACTAATGATGAACTTGATATTGAGCTATCAGAGGCGGAGTTAGCAAAGCAAGTAGCAGAAGCACCTAAAGAAAATGATACGATAAAACTTGCCATTATTGGTAAACCAAATGTAGGTAAGTCAACACTTACTAATCGTATATTGGGTGAAGAACGTGTTGTGGTATTTGATGCTCCAGGAACTACTCGCGATAGTGTTTATATTCCGATGGAGCACGATGGCCGTTCTTATACCTTAATTGATACTGCAGGTATTCGTCGCCGTAAAAATGTTACGGATGTTGTAGAAAAATTCTCTGTGATTAAAACTTTGCGTGCTATTGAAGACTCCAATGTATGTTTATTGATTATTGACGCTCGTGAAGGCATTACGGATCAAGATTTAAGCTTATTAGGTTTTATTCTTGAATCGGGTCGATCGCTAGTGTTAGCGGTTAATAAATGGGATGGGTTGGATGATCATGTTAAAGACCGTATAAAAACAGAATTAGACCGACGTTTAGGTTTTATTGATTTTGCTAAAATCCATTTTATATCAGCATTGCATGGTACAGGCGTAGGCCATTTATATGAGTCGGTTGAAGAAGCCTTTATTAGTGCAACTAAGCGAATTTCTACTGCGATGGTGACTAAAATATTAGATATGGCGGTATTTGATCACCAACCACCTATGCATCAAGGGCGTCGTATTAAGCTGAAATATGCACATGCTGGCGGCTATAATCCCCCTATTATTGTAATACATGGCAATTTAGCGAAAAAATTACCTAGTTCATATAAACGTTATTTAATGAATTATTACCGTAAATCATTGAAGATAATGGGTACGCCGATTCGCATAGAATTTAGAGAAACATCTAACCCATTTGCGGGCAAGAAAAAGCTTACTTTTACCGAGCAAAAGAAAATGGCGAGAGCAACGCAAGGTTATAATAAAGATAATAAATAACCTTATTACGAGTGTTGAGTAAAAGACGAGTTGCAGATGAGTTTTTGAAGTCTTATTCTTCTTTCACGACTCAGTGCTTTTCTTGCTACTCGTAGTTGATCCATCATTGAAAATGATTGCTTTTACCCCCTCATTTGGCTAGTGTTATTTGATATACCTTAAGGGAAGTACACCTATGCCTGTAAAACCAACGGATATTGATACGGTTACACGCTTAGACCGTAATTTAGCATTATTGCATGCAGGTTCATTGGTCACTATTGATATTGCAACGCCTGCAGGGCAACGTGGTAAATTTAGAACCACATTTATAGGCTATCTTCCTAAGAAATATATATTAATTCAATTTCCTGATTCTGGTAAGCTAGGTAAGTTTTCTCAGCATTTAGTTCAAGGTACTACGATTACCGTTCGTGGATTGATTGAAGGGCATGAAGGAGCTGTTGTTGCTTTTGTTAGTACTATTAAGCAAACGTTACAAATGCCATCGCGTATTTTGGTATTAGATTTCCCTCGTACTGTTGGTTTACAAAACTTGCGAGCATCCATCCGCATAGAAACCGATATTAATGCGAAAGTAAAAGTAGATGAGAACTATTGGCAAACAACGATAACTAATCTTTCAATTAATGGTTGTCAGTTGAATATTGTTAATGGTGAGAAATTGGTGCTGTCTGAAAAAAAATCTCTTGAAATTGTGGTGGAAGATGAACAAGGCGGTGATAATTTAAAATTAATTGGCTCGGTTTGTAATTTAAAACAGCAAAATGATGGCTTGTCTTTTGGTGTAATGTTTGATGCAGAAAGCAACGAGCAAGTAAGTCAATTGCTGTTAAGCACCATTACAGCAAAAGAATAGTATGATTTACTAGATAACCGTTGCTTTGAATGAACCGTCAGCAACTTGAACACTTATTTCGTTGTTAGTTGCTACTTGGCTGCACGAATTTATCACTTTATTATCGGCGTCACGAATAACTCCATACCCCCTAGCAATAGTAGCTAATGGACTTACCAAATTTAATTGTTCTATTAAATGTACAAATAAATCACTTTTATGCAGTAAACTATTTTGTTTAGCATTAATTAATCTTTGTGTTAATTGTTGTATATGAATTTGTTGCATACTGATCTTTTTACTGGGAGATACGCGTAATAATCGTTGTTGAAGTTGCTCTGGTTGATATTGCGCTTGTGTTATGGTTCGCGCAATTGCTTGTTTCAAGCGCTGGTTGAGCTCATCAGATTTTTGTTGATGACTACGTAATTGTTGCTCAGGATGAACTTGCGCTAACCTATGCTGAAAATAGCTAAGCTGCTGATTTAAATTTGTATTTTTTCTATTTATAGCGTTATTTAAACGTTGAGAAAGCAGAATGACTTTTTGCAGTAGTTCATCTCGGTCACTTGACACTAGTTCAGCTGCTGCTGAAGGGGTTGCTGCGCGTAAGTCGGCAACATAATCGCTTAATGTTGTATCAACTTCATGGCCAACGGCACTGATCACAGGAATGACAGAATCATAAATAGCATGTACAACACACTCTTCATTGAATGACCAAAGATCTTCCAACGAGCCACCACCTCGGCCTACAATGAGTACATCGCACTCGTTGCGGCTATTCGCTAAGGCAATGGCATGGCATATATCGTTACTAGCGTATTCCCCCTGTACTAAAGCAGGGTAAATGATTACGCGTATAGTAGGATTTCGGCGATTCATAACCGTTAAAATGTCTTTCACTGCCGCGCCAGTTGGAGAGGTAACTACTCCAACCGTTTGAATATGCGATGGTATAGTTTTTTTATGAGCAGGAGAAAATATCCCAAGTGCGTTAAGTTTATTTTTTAATTTTTCGTATTGTTGGCGCAATAACCCTTCGCCTGCGTCATCCATTTGCTCAATAATAAGTTGAAAATCACCTCTAGGTTCATACAAAGAAACTCTGGCTCGAACTAACACTTGTTGCCCATTTCGTGGAGAAATAAGTGTTTTTTGATTGTTACCTTTAAACATTGCGCAGCGTACTTGTGACTTGTTATCTTTTAATGACAAATACCAATGTCCAGAGCTTGCGGCAACAAAATTTGATATTTCACCTGTTAACCACACAGTATTTAGTTCACTTTCTAAAATAAAACGAACTTTTCGAGTGAGTTCACTTACTTGAAGAATATGTTGTGTCGTCATAAAGAGCTTTAATGAATAAGTAAAAAAGGATTTGAGAGACAGTATATCGCGATGATAAATATTTAGGACATTTTTTTGCACTCGTGACTGAAATTATTAGTGCTTTAAACTAAATTTATGTTTACCTAACTAAAGAAAACGGTTAAAATTCTGCCGCAATATTCGATACCAACTTTTAAGTTTTTGGTATCCACTTTCTCCTCAACTCTGGTGATATTGCGATGTTACGAATTGCCCAAGAAGCATTAACTTTTGATGATGTTCTACTAGTGCCTGCTCATTCTAAGGTACTGCCCCATACTGCTAATCTACAAACCCGTTTAACCCGAAAGATTAATTTAAATGTACCGCTTGTTTCTGCGTCTATGGATACAGTAACAGAAGCGCGCTTAGCTATAACATTAGCGCAAGAAGGTGGATTAGGATTTATTCATAAAAATATGACCATCTCTGAGCAAGCATTCAACGTTAAACAAGTTAAAAAGTATGAAAGCGGCATTGTATCGAATCCTAAAACGGTAAAAGCATCTGACACAATTGAAACTATTATGCACAGAGCTGACAAGCTAGGTTTTTCAGGCTTTCCTGTTGTTGATGATAATAATAATTTAGTTGGTATTATTACTGGGCGAGATTTACGTTTTGAAACTGACTTAACAAAACCTGCCTCAGTGTTGATGACTACAAAAGAAAATCTTATCACGGTAAAGTCAGGCGCAGCTCGTGAAGAAATTTTAGGATTAATGCATGAAAATCGTATTGAGAAAATATTGGTAGTAGACGATGCATTTAAACTGGTTGGTTTAATTACAGCGAAAGATTATCAAAAAGCAGAAAGTAAACCTAATGCGTGCAAAGATGAACTTGGTCGTTTGCGTGTTGGTGCTGCGGTAGGCGTTGGTGCAGGTACAGACGAACGTATAGATGCCTTAGTCGCGGCTGGTGTTGATGTGTTATTAATTGATACCTCACATGGTCACTCTCAAGGGGTATTAGATCGTGTAAAAGAAACCCGAGATAAGTACCCTGATTTACAAATAGTTGCGGGTAATGTTGCCACTGGTGCTGGCGCAAAAGCCTTAGCAGATGCAGGTGTTGATGCTGTTAAAGTAGGTATTGGCCCTGGTTCAATTTGTACAACACGTATTGTTACAGGTGTCGGTGTGCCGCAATTAACGGCTATTTCAAATGCAGTAGAGGCATTAAAAGGTACTGACATTCCAGTGATTGCAGATGGTGGTATTCGTTTCTCAGGTGATATTGCTAAAGCCCTAGTTGCTGGCGCGCACTGTGTCATGGTGGGTAGCATGTTGGCTGGTACAGAAGAATCGCCAGGTGAAGTTGAGCTCTATCAAGGTCGTTACTATAAATCTTATCGTGGAATGGGCTCTTTAGGAGCTATGAGCCAAAAAGAAGGCTCAAGCGATCGTTATTTCCAAAAAAATGATGATGAAGCTGATAAACTCGTCCCTGAAGGTATTGAAGGCCGTGTGGCATATAAAGGGCCTGTTGCAGCTATTATCCATCAACAAATGGGTGGTTTACGTTCATCTATGGGGTTAACGGGGAGCGAAAACATTGAAGTGATGCGTACTAAGCCTGAATTTATGAAAATAACCTCAGCAGGTATGGGTGAGTCGCATGTACATGATGTGACCATCACCAAAGAAGCACCAAATTATAGAATGGGTTAGTCGAATATTTCATTTCTGTGCTATTTAGCGTAATAGCTGTATCAGAAGTACTCATTGACTAGCGTCAACTCCGTGCTTCTTCTTTGCTCTAACGCTAACTAGCTTTGAACTAAAACATTCTTAATTGCTTATCAATCAATTGAAAGATTCGAACACCCTGAATTAGTTTTAATATCAGGGTGTTGTTATTTATAACTATACCTTTAAATGAACCTTTTTAGGTAATTAAGTAGGAAAACAAACATGAGTAAAGACATTCATGATCACCGCATACTGATTTTAGATTTTGGCTCACAATATACGCAGCTTATTGCGCGTCGTGTACGTGAAATTGGCGTTTATTGTGAACTTTGGTCATGGGATGTTACCGAAGCACAAATTGAAGCGTTTAACCCTACTGGAATTATTCTTGCGGGCGGTCCTGAATCCGTAACAGAAGCAAATTCTCCTCGTGCGCCTGAGTATGTGTTTACCGCCAATGTACCTGTGTTAGGTATTTGTTATGGTATGCAAACGATGGCTGAACAGCTTGGTGGTAGTGTACAAAGTAGCGACCATAAAGAATTTGGTTATGCAGCAGTTGAAGTTGTTGCTAAGTCAGCCTTGTTTAATGCTATTGAAGACAAAGTCAGCACTAATGGCAATGCGTTGCTAGATGTATGGATGAGTCACGGTGATAAAGTTTCTGCTATTCCTGATGGTTTTGTAACTTTAGCTAAAACCGACAGTTGTGCATTTGCTGCTATGGCAAATGAAGACAAGCAATTCTATGGTGTTCAATTTCATCCTGAAGTCACCCATACCAAACAAGGTATGCGTATATTGGAACATTTTGTTGTAGATATCTGTCAGTGTGAAAAATTGTGGACATCGGCTTCAATTATTGAAGATGCTATTGCTAAGATGAAAGAGCAGGTGGGTGATGACGAAGTTATTTTAGGTCTTTCAGGTGGGGTTGATTCATCAGTTGTTGCCATGCTTTTACATCGTGCTATTGGCAAGCAACTCACCTGTGTTTTTGTTGATAACGGCTTACTTAGGCTAAATGAAGGCCAACAAGTCATGGATATGTTTGGCGATCATTTTGGCTTAAACATTATTAAGATTGATGCAGAGGATAGATTCTTAGATCGTCTGGCTGGTGAAAGTGATCCTGAGAAAAAACGTAAAATAATTGGCAATGTCTTTATTGATGTTTTTGAAGAGGAATCAAACAAACTTGAGAATGCAAAGTGGCTTGCGCAAGGTACTATCTATCCTGACGTGATTGAATCGGCAGCTTCTGCAACAGGTAAAGCGCACGTTATTAAATCGCATCATAACGTAGGGGGTTTACCTGATTACATGAAACTAGGTTTAGTTGAACCATTACGCGAATTATTTAAAGATGAAGTACGCAAAATTGGCTTAGAGCTAGGTTTACCTTATGACATGCTATATCGCCACCCGTTCCCAGGACCAGGTTTAGGTGTTCGTATTTTAGGTGAAGTTAAAAAAGAATACGCTGATTTATTACGCCGTGCCGATGCAATCTTTATAGAAGAATTACATAAGCATGATTTATACAGCAAAGTAAGCCAAGCATTTACCGTATTTTTACCTGTACGCTCAGTTGGTGTAATGGGCGATGCGCGTAAATATGATTGGGTAGTTAGCTTACGCTGTGTTGAAACTATTGACTTTATGACCGCACGTTGGTCACATCTACCCTATGATTTCTTAGGGCTAGTATCTAATAGAATTATCAATGAAATCGATGGTATTTCTCGCGTGGTTTATGACATATCAGGCAAGCCACCTGCCACTATTGAATGGGAATAAAATAGCACTCTTTTGTTGTAACTCATTTCAGCTTAGCATGTAGTTATTGGTTATTTGCCAATTTGGTGCATTCTTCTTAGTTAAATGCAGTGTTTGCAAATAGAGCTATTTTACCTTTTATTAGTTAGCTACCCCAATGTTGCAAAACCTTGGGGTTTTTATTGGCTTTTATAAGGAAGATAAAATTTTGCCCAATCCGCCTATTCAATATACCATTAACACTATGGTTAGCTATCTCCATATTAACTAACAAAGATCACTGAGGAAGTTTATGTTTAATTTTACCCAAAAAATATGTATTGCTATGAGTATTATTGCCTTGGCATCGTGCTCTAGTGCCTATTATTCTGCTATGGAAAAGGTAGGTATTCACAAACGCGATATTATGGTTGACCGTGTTGTTGAGGCAAAGGAGTCTCAGCAAGAAGCACAAGAACAGTTTAAATCGGCATTAGAACAAATGACCGCTTTAATTAATTTTGACGGCGGTGAACTTGAAGAACAATACAATGTTATTCAAGAACAATATGAAGATTCTAAAAAAGCAGCGGAGCTTGTTAGCTCGCGTATTGAAAAAATAGAAGATGTTTCAGAGGCATTATTTGACGAATGGCAAGAAGAAATAGAGCAAATTTCTAGTGCGAACCTTAGAAGACAAAGTGCAAGCAAATTAAAAGAAACACAGCGTCGTTATCGTTCATTAATTAATTCGATGCATAAAGCCGAAAGTAAAATGGCGCCTGTACTGTCTGCACTAAAAGATAATAGCCTTTTCTTAAAACATAACCTGAATGCAAAAGCGGTTGGATCATTGCAAGGTGAGATGGTTTCAATCAAAAAAGACGTTGCCGTGTTAATTAAAGACATGAATGCGGCCATAGAACAATCCCAAAAATTTATTGATATGTTGGAGAAATAATTCGTGTCAATTGAAAGGTTAGAAACCAAACAGCGCATGAGCCGTATTGTTAAGCATAACGGTACTATTTATTTGTGTGGTCAAGTCGCCGCAGACGCTACTAAAGATATTACCGAGCAAACACAAACTATGTTAGCTAAGGTGGATGAGTTATTACTTCAAGCTGGTAGTGACAGAGAGCACATTTTATCTGCCACTATTTATGTTAAGGATATGAGCTATTTTGATGAAATGAATGCCGTATGGGATGCATGGGTGCCTGAAGGCTACGCACCTGCACGTGCTTGTGTTGCCGCTAAAATGGCTCGCGAGGCATTATTAGTTGAAATTTCAGTGGTTGCGGCTGAAAAAACATCTAGATTAATTGGTGGGGTTTAATTAGAGTAACCACCTGCTTTTATAGTAATAAAATCACAAAGTCACCTCCAGGCGACGGCTCTGGTTTACTGGGCTTTATTTTTCAATTCTAACCTCTACCATCTAAAAAACTAAACATTATCTTTGATTTAATCAATTTTAAAAAAAACATTAAACCTCTTAAGCTTTGTGTGAATTTATTTATAAATAATTACATAAAAGAGAGGAATAAATAATGTTTACAAAAACACTCCCTATCGCAGCTGCAATTTCAGTGGCGTTATTTACTTTAACTATGCCGGCAACGGCATCAGCAGAAAGCAATATTAAAACAAATCAATTTTGGTGGCCTGAGCAACTAAGCTTAAGTCCTTTGCGTCAGCATAGCATTGAATCTAACCCTTATGGTGAGCAATACAATTATGCAAAGGAATTCGCAAGTCTTGATATAAATCAGCTAAAAAAAGATATTCAAACAACACTGACAGACTCTAAAACATGGTGGCCTGCCGATTGGGGTCATTATGGCCCTTTGATGATCAGAATGGCTTGGCACAGTGCGGGTGTTTATCGTGTTCATGATGGCCGTGGTGGTGCATCCGGAGGACAACAACGCTTTGATCCACTTAATAGTTGGCCAGACAATGCCAATTTAGATAAAGCGAGACGCTTATTGTGGCCTGTTAAGCAGAAATATGGTCGTAAAATATCTTGGGCTGATTTAATGGTACTTTCTGGCAATGTTGCCTTAGAATCAATGGGCTTTAAAACGTTTGGCTTTGCCGGTGGTAGAAGCGATGATTGGGAACCTGATTTAGTGTATTGGGGTCCTGAAACCAATATGCTTACCGATGAGCGTAGAGATAAAAAGGGTAAATTAAAAGGCCCTCTTGCTGCCGTAGAAATGGGCTTAATTTATGTTAACCCTGAAGGTCCTCACGGTAAACCAGACCCACTATTGGCTGCTGATGATATTAGAATGTCATTTGGGCGCATGGCCATGAATGATGAAGAAATTGTTGCGCTAATTGCAGGTGGTCACACCTTAGGTAAAGCTCATGGAGCAAAAAAACCAAATGAGTGTGTAGGTGCAGAGCCAGCGGCAACTGAGGTTGAAGCACAAGGCTTAGGGTGGAAAAATAAATGTGGTACAGGTGTTGGTGCAGACACTACAACCAGTGGCTTAGAAGGCGCATGGACAGTAACACCTACGCAATGGTCATCAAACTACCTTGATAATTTAATGAACTTTAATTGGATACTTACTAAAAGTCCAGCTGGAGCAAAACAGTGGATACCAGACAATAAAGCGGCTGAAAATTTAGTACCCGATGCGCATATACCTAATAAGCGCCATGCACCTATAATGTTTACAACCGACATTGCATTAAAAGAAGATCCTAGTTTTAGAAAAATAGTTGAACGCTTTAGAGCCGATCCAACGGAGTTTGATAAAGCCTTTGGTAAAGCTTGGTTTAAATTAACTCACCGCGACATGGGGCCTCGCGCTAGATATGTTGGTAGTGAAGTACCAAGTGAAGTGTTGTCATGGCAAGATCCTATACCAACGGTTAACTACAAAACTATTACTAGCAAGGATATTAAAACACTGAAGGAACAAATTCTTGATTCAGGTTTAACTAATTCTGAACTAGTAAGAACTGCTTGGGCAGCTGCTGCAAGTCATCGTGTTACGGATATGCGTGGCGGAGCCAATGGTGCTCGTATTCGACTTGAGCCGCAAAATAGCTGGGAGGTTAATAACCCGAAAGCGTTAAATAAGGTGTTAGCTAAATTAGGTACAATTCAAGAGAAGTTCAATAAAAAGTCTTCTAAAAAACAGGTATCACTAGCTGATTTAATTGTATTAGGTGGTGCAGCCGCAATTGAAAATGCAGCTAAAAAAGCAGGTAAAACCATTGAGGTGCCGTTTATTCCAGGTCGTGCAGATGCTAGTCAAGCACAAACCAATGTTCAGTCATTTAACTACCTGAAACCTAAGGCTGATGGATTCCGTAATTATTATTCGGATGAAAGCTATATGTCACCTGCAGAGATGTTAATAGATAAAGCAAATACACTGGGATTAAATGTACCTGAAATGACCGTACTTATTGGTGGTATGCGTTCACTAAATGCCAATTTTGATGGTTCTTCCTATGGTGTATTCACGCAAAAACCAGGTGTATTAACTAATGACTTCTTTGTTAATTTATTAGATATGTCTACGGTGTGGACAAAAGATGCTGCGACTCCAGGAATTTATCAAGGTCATGACCGTACGTCAGGTAAGTTAAAATGGCAGGCAACACCTGTAGATCTTATCTTTGGCTCTAGCTCTGAATTACGAGCCATTGCAGAAGTATATGCATCGGATGATGCCGATAAAAAGTTTGTTAACGACTTTGTTAAGGCGTGGGTTAAAGTGATGCAGTTAGATCGTTTTGATTTAAATTAAGCAAAATTTTGCTTCACTATATTCACTAGCACCTCATTAATGGGGTGCTAGCTTATTTATTACTTGATAACCTAACCATAATGACTAAATTATATTTTATTGCGATTACGTTATTGTTATTTGTTAATGGGCTTTGCCAAGCCAATGCGCAACAATCACTGCATGAAACCACACTCAGTTATTTTTCTCCTTTACCTAAGTCGCTTCTCAAGCATGAAATTGACACACCTGAAAGAATAAAACTGGGTCAACGTCTGTATTTTGAAGTTGCTTTATCAATTAATCAGACTCAATCATGCAATAGTTGCCATAATATTATTAATGGTGCACCTGGTGTTGACCATTTATCCCAGTCAGTGGGTGCTTTAGGCAATAAAGGTACACGCAATGCGCCTTCTACTTGGAATACAGCCCTGCATGTAGCACAATTTTGGGATGGCCGAGCAAAAACACTGGAAGAGCAAGCAAGCTTTCCTATTTTTAATCCAAATGAAATGGCGATGACCTCAGAAGATGAAGTAATTATTCGCCTGAAAAGTATCGGTTATTTAAGCGACTTTCAACATGCTTTTCCTAGGCATGCCTCACCAATAAATATCGACAATATTTCAAATGCACTGGCCTCTTTCCAGCGTACGTTACTTAGTGATGATCGTTTTGATAAATATTTGCAAGGCGATCTTAATGCTATTAATAATGAAGAAAAAATGGGTTTAATTACTTTTATATCAAAGGGGTGTGTAGCTTGTCATAATGGCTCTGCATTAGGGGGGCAGCTTTTTATGAAGATGGGAATAGTTCACCCATACCCTAATAAAATTGACAAGGGACGTGCTCAAGCTACAGGTAATATTGCGGATAGTTATTTTTTTAAAGTGCCTTCATTACGCAATGTATTAAACACAGCACCTTATTTTCACGATGGTGCTGCAACAACCATTGATCAAGCAATTGAAGATACTGGGTGGCATCAATTGGGAATAAGATTAACTCTCAGTGAAATCAAGGCAATAAAAACGTTTTTTAATACATTGAATAATGAACTTAATATTGAGTGATGAGCGGTTTACTTTGAAAATTTTATTTTTGAAAGGTTCATTTTGGAATAGTTAAGATACAATAACATGTACTAATGGGAATAATGTCATAGGAATAAAATATGAACGGAATTAAAGCAAATCCTTCTCAATCACTTAACGCGATTTTTGGATTTGATCAATTCAGGGATGGACAACAACAAACCATTAAACAATTACTTGCGGGACATTCAACTTTATCAATTTTCCCTACAGGCTCTGGTAAATCACTATGCTATCAATTAACAGCTTTACATTTACCGCACTTAACTTTGGTTGTCTCACCGTTACTCGCCTTGATCAAAGATCAATTAGCTTTTTTGGCAAGCAAAGGAATTGCGGCAGCGAGTATAGATTCCACTTTAAAGGGAAATGAAGTACAAGAAGTGATGACTGCTGTGCGACATGGTGAAATTAAAATATTGATGGTGTCGGTAGAGCGTTTTAAAAATGAGCGCTTCAGGCAATTTATTCAATCTGTGCCTGTTTCTATGTTAGTGGTTGATGAGGCACATTGTATTTCAGAATGGGGTCATAATTTTAGACCAGATTATTTGAAACTTCCTAATTACCGTAATGAGTTGAATATTCCATTAATTTTACTATTAACGGCAACGGCGACGAAAAAAGTAAAATTGGATATGGCAGAAAAATTTGCCATTAATAATCACCACATAGTGCAAACGGGTTTTTATCGACAAAACCTAGATTTAACCGTATTGCCTGTGAGTAGCGCCAATAAAAATACTTGTTTAGTTGAGCAAATAAAACAGCAAACGGGGTGCGGCATTGTTTATGTCACTCTACAGCACAGTGCTGAGCAAGTAGCAACTTACTTGCAACAAGCAGGTATTAACGCTTGTGCTTATCATGCGGGTTTGAACAGTGATATGCGTAGTCAAATTCAAACTGATTTTATGATGGGTAATATACAGGTTATTGTTGCGACTATTGCTTTTGGTATGGGTATTGATAAAAGTGATATTCGTTTTGTGTTCCATTACGATTTACCTAAATCGATTGAAAATTATTCTCAAGAAATAGGTCGAGCAGGGCGCGATGGCAACCTTTCTCACTGTATTACGTTAGCGAATTTAGATGGCTTAAATACAGTAGAAAACTTTGTTTATGGTGATACACCAGAATTGAGCGGCATAGAATATGTAATTGATACTATTAAAGCAGAAACCCAAACAACTCATATAAACCAAGCAAGCCAACATGAAAGCAAGTGGGAATTACAGTTAATATCATTATCTAACGCCACTAACATTAAACAACTTCCGTTAAAAACTTTGTTGGTACAATTAGAGTTAATGGGCGTTATTGAACCCATGTACGCTTATTTTGCTGACTTTAAAATAAAACTTTTACAACCGCTTGAGAAAATACTTGCTGGCTTTAATGAGCAAAGAAAAGCTTTTTTATCTGCTATTTTTGAAGCTACGGCATTTAAGAAAGTATGGGGAAGTTTACACTTTGATAGCTTATTGCAAGATAAGTCTGTTGAACGAAATCGAGTCATAGCGGCCTTGGAGTACCTGCACGAACAGCAAATGATTGTGTTAGAAACATCAGGGATGACGGAAGTATTTAAGGTGAATACCCATGAATTGAACAATCCTGTGTTAGCCAAAAACTTAACGGACTATTTTCTTGATAAAGAAGAAAAAGAAATTAAACGCATTGCTACCTTAGTGCGATTTTTTCAACTTGATGGGTGCTTAAGTTATAACTTAAGCCGTTATTTTGATGATATAAATGCGCCAATTCAATGTGGGCATTGTAGTGTTTGTCGTGGCAATATTGCACAACTTCAATATTCACAACAAGTACCTTGGCCCAGTGCTGACATGCTCATTGCCAATGCTGGGGTATTGTCTCGCCATCTTGAAGGGAAAACGCACGCGCCATTAACGCTTGAAAGTTATTGTAGATTTTTTGCTGGTTTGACTATGCCATTATTTGGGCGTAATAAAGTTAGGCAGTTAACAGGGTTTGCTTCTTGCGAACAACAACGTTATCAAGCGATTCGTGATAAGCTATTGCAACTTGGTTTTAGTTAATACTGACTGATTGGGTTGCCCTAGTTTAACATGAACTATTCATTTTATCTTACTGCATGAGTACTACAGTAAATGTTTTCATCTATAAAAAATTCAGTATCAATGAGTGTTTGGTATATGCTCATCTCTGCCCTAGGTTTTTCCTTGATGGCCGCTTGTGTAAAAGAGGTTAGTGGTTTAGGGATTCCTGTGTTAGAGATTGTTGCTGCCAGAGCTATTGTTTCTGCTATCATGAGTTATGCTGATATTAAACGTAAAAAGATTCCCATATGGGGAAATAATAAAAAGCTGTTAATTGCCCGTGGCACGGTTGGCTCATTTGCGTTGATGTTTGTTTACTATGCTGTAACTACGTTACCATTGGCAGAAGCTACTTTTTTACAATATTTACACCCTGTATTTACAGCAATTTTGGCAATATTCTTTTTGAAAGAAACAATTCAGCGCTCAACCATTGCGTGCATTGTGATTAGTTTATTTGGTTTATTTATTATTATTCAACCTAATTTAGAGCACTCACAATTAACTCAGTCTAAGTTAGTAATAGAAAATACCGTTCAGTATCCATGGTTAAGCATTGGTGCTGGTATTTTGGGCGCATTTGGTAGTGCAGTTGCTTATGTAATAGTTAAAAAGCTGACTAAAACTGATGATAGTTCGGTCATTATATTTTACTTTCCTATCGTTGCTTTTCCTGTTTCAATGCTGATGCTAGGTACTGACTTTGTTGTACCAAGTATAGCTGCATCTATTTTATTAATTCTTGTTGGTATCTTTACCCAAGTAGGGCAGGTAGGGCTAACTAAAGCACTGCATTGTGCTGACGCCAATAAAGCGACAGCATATTCTTATGTACAAGTGGTATTTGCAGTGATTATTGGTTGGGTATATTTTAGTGAAGTGCCAATACTCACGACTATTATCGGTGGGACTTTTATTATGGCTGGTGCTTTAATCAACGTTTTTTGGAAGCGCTAGTTTATATTTACACTGAATAATTTTAAATGTTTATTATTCGAGGTTTGTTGTAAATATAATGAGATTTCTTTATGTGCTTGTTTGAATGTTTTATATAAATGAGATTTTAGTACCTTTTTGATTGGCTTCATATCACTGTTTTTCAAAACGCAAAACAAGGCGAGTGCGTATACGGTTTCTAACTCAGGTAAGGCCGCTTGGCGATTAAGGCTTCGGTTGTTACATGAGCCACATCCCCCTTTAAATTGATAGGCAGTGTTAGCAAAAATAACACCAAATCCCATAAAGCAGGCTACCAAGTCTATGGTTTGTGCTAAAACTTCTTTTCCCCCAGGTGAGCTGATATTAGATGAGATTGCTGCATGTTGATTCACCAATATTCCAGCTTGATGTTGCACTAAATAGGCAATTAAATCTTGAGGTTGGTTTAGTTGGCTCGAATGAAAAACAATGTCAATTGCTGGGACAGCTCCTTCATTGTTTATTTCATAGTTACTATGGTAATTAATTTTACATTTGTCACCTCGAAGGCTTGATTCAAAAGATAACAGTGGTAATGATTTTGGGATAAAACTTTCAGAAGGTACGAGTCTGAGTGGCCAAGCTGTCATGCCCGTGTATTTAGTCGTATTTGAAAAAATTGTATTTGCCATTTCTTCTACACTGGTTGAAGTACCAGGATAAAAGTTATTGTTGGGCAATATTAACTGGCTATGTTGTTTAAAAAAAGCTCCGTCAAGCTGCTCAATACACCACAAAAAAGTGTCAAAGATCCATTCACGACTTGTGTCATCAATAAGTGGTTTTGTTTTGAAAAAAGTTGATAGCACTAACGAGGCGCCTTTTAAGTGGTAGATAAGTTGATATTGTAATACTTTAGCCCTAACTTATCTTACTTTTCTTTGTTAGGAGCAATATTTACAATTGCGACCATTATTGTTGCTATTGTAAAAGTTTTTATATTTTTCTGTTATGTGTAATACTGACTTAAAACAAAGAGGAGGGAGTGTGGATAAAATAATGTGTCATTTTTATTACGTAATATAGTACAAACTCAGTTTGCAATTAATTTTTATTAAGCACGGCAAGGGTCAAGGATGAAATATTATAAACAATCTCTCTCTTTTTTAACTTTTCAATTTATCCTCACTCTTTTTGTTTTTTTTAATGTCCCCGCTTTTGCTCAAAAAAATGCTAATTTTAGTCAAATTCAAAGCAACATAAATTTTACCGAAGCAGAGCAGACATGGCTAGTCTCACATTCGTCGATAAACATCGCAGCCACTTCTGATTGGCCCCCTTTTGAATATAAAGCTGAACTAAATCAATACAAAGGAATTAGCGCGGAAATACTACAGCTTGTACTTAAGCGTGTAGGCCTTAGTGCAAATATAGTGTTAGATTCATGGAGTGTACTTTATCCTAAACTTAAAACGGGTAAGTTACATATTTCGCCTTCTATGACCCCATCTGATTTAGGGAGAAAAAAATTACTTTTCACCCAACCTTATATGGAAACTTTAATCGGCATTTTTGTTAATCGTGGCAATCAACAAGTGTCGGATATGCAAAGCTTGTTAAATAAAACCATTGTCTTAGAAAAAGGACATTATCTCACTGATGTTATTATCAGGGATTTTCCACAAATTAATATTACACTTGTAGACAGTACTTTGTCAGCATTGACGTTAGTAGTAACAGGTAAAGTTGATGCTTATATAGGTAATAATTTTGTAGGTGAATATTTCACGAGCAAGTATTTTCCTAACCAACTTAAACTAGTTGGCATATACCAACAAGCACCAATAGGCATGGCCTTTGGAGTTACAAATACAGAACCACTTCTCTTGTCAATATTGCAAAAAGGGCTAAATACCCTATCAACTGAAGAAATAGAAAATATAAGAAACAATTACCTGAAAGCTTCCACTGACTATATTGAGTCATTCAAACGTACACAAAAACAAAAAGATTGGTTGGCTGAGCATAAAGAAATTCGTCTAGGTGTTGATCCTAACTGGTTACCATTTGAAGCTATATCCCAACAGAATGAACATATAGGTATTGCTTCAGAGTATATGAAATGGATCGCAAAACAGCTTAATATTAAAATGTCACCAGTGAAAAAAGAGACCTGGTCTGATGTGATTAAAGCTCACGACAAAGGAGAAGTAGACATATTCCCAGCCATGACTCCTTCCCCTGAACGCGCTAAAAAGTATTTGTTTACTCAAATATATCAATCTGTGCCTATGGTACTTGTTACTCGGCAAGAGGCTCACTTCATAAATGGTTTAGAAGATCTGACGGGTGAAACTGTAGCTGTTGTTGATGGCTATGTTTCTGCCGAAACGTTAAGTCGAGATTTTCCTGATCTGAGTTTAAAACGTTATAACACCATAACTGAAGCTCTTATTGCAGTCAGTGATGGTCAAGCTGATGTAGCTTTCGATACCTTAGCCGCCACTACTTATAACATTCGCAGTAGCCATGTAGAAAATCTAAAAGTTGCTGCAACCACACCTTATCAATTTAATTTAGCTATTGCGGTGAGAAAAGATTGGCCAGAATTTGTTGAATTATTGAATGAAACGCTATTAACCATTCCAACTGAGCAAAAACGATCTTTCTATGACCAGTGGATAAACGTTAAAACTGAACAAGAGTTTGATTGGACTCGACTCTGGCAAATCGTATCTGTGGTTATTTTTATCGCATTACTAATTGTCTATTTTATTAGCCGAACCAACCGAAAACTACGAGTAGAAGTAGATGAAAGGAAACGGGTTGAAAAAAACTTAGTTGACATAAAATGGGAATTACAAAATATTTTTGATAATGCTCAAGTTGGCATTATGTTATTGCGTCAAGGTGAGAAAATAGAAAGATGTAATGACTGCTTAGCGACATTACTTGATTTCAATACTCCCCAAGATATTCTTGGGTTAGAAGCAAAAAATTTATTTGTTAATATAAAGCACTATCAAGATTTTAAGTGCCAAATTAAAAACCAATTAAAACAAGGGAAAAATGTTAAATATCAACAGCTATTGTGTACAAATACAGGGCGTGAAATTTATTGTTCATTATCGGGGAAAGCACTAGATTCTAATTATCCTCCAGATTTAGAAAAAGGTATATTATGGATAATTGATGATATAAGTGTTCGCTATAAAGCCGAACAGGAACGCCAAAATCAAATTCGTTTTCAGTCGGCTTTAATCGATACCATCCCCAACCCGATTTTTATTAAAAATCCTCAAGGTATCTTTATTGGTTGTAATAAAGCTTACGAACAAGCCTATGGCATTGACAGAAAAGATATAATTGGTAAGTCGGTGTTGGACTTGGACTATATACCATTAACAGATCGTCAAGCCTATCATAATGAAGATTCCTCACTATTAGCCACAGGAGGAGTAAAACATCATGAATTGGTTCAACGGTTTGCTGATGATAAAGACCATCATGTATTGTATTGGGTCAACACCTTTGATTTAAGTGACGGAAATAGAGGAGGATTATTAGGTGTCATTGTGGATATTTCTGATTTAAAAGAAGCCCAAGCTATCGCAGAACTAGCTACTCAAGCAAAATCAGACTTTTTAGCCAATATGAGTCACGAGATCAGAACACCAATGAATGCTATTTTAGGCATGTCTCATTTAGCTTTATGCACAGAGTTAACAGCTAAGCAAGAAGACTATTTACTCAATATAGACACTTCAGCCAAAACTCTATTGAGAATAATTAATGACATTTTAGATTTTTCTAAAATTGAGGCTGGTAAACTCACCTTTGAAAAAACCAAATTCTCGGTGGAAAACGTGCTGCAAGATATGGCTAATTTAGTACAAATGCAAATAGAGAAGAAGCAACTAGAGTTAGTATTAAATATACATGCAAATGTTCTTCAATATATCAATGGTGACCCGCTTCGTTTAGGCCAAATTCTACTAAATCTAGTTAATAATGCAGTTAAATTCACCGATAAAGGGGAAATTGAAGTACAAGTATACTGCGAGCAACGTTCAAATAAGTTAACTACCCTTAAATTTAGCGTTATCGATACTGGTATAGGGTTGAATGAGGAACAAACCCAAAAGCTTTTTAAATCATTTTCACAGGCAGATGCATCTACTACTCGAAAATACGGCGGTACAGGATTAGGGTTAGCCATATGTAAACGCTTAGCTGAAATGATGAATGGCGAAATTGGTGTCAATAGCAAAGTTGGCGAAGGCAGCCAATTTTGGTTTACTGCAAAATTTGAGAGTGTTGAACAGCAAGAATATTGGCCGCTACATGCAGAAGATTTCAAGAACCTTAGAATATTAGTTGTTGATGATAATCAAACATCTAGGCAAGTTTTAAGTACCACGCTAGCACAATTTGGCTGCGAACCAACGGTTGTTAAAAGTGGTAAAGAAGCATTAATAACGTTAAAAACTTCTTCTCCCTTTGATTTGGTGTTAATGGATTGGCGAATGCCTGAACTTAATGGCATTGAAACCAGTCGTTTGATACAGGCAGATCCTAACATCAACTCAATTCCACGAATTATAATGGTGAGTGCATACAATAATGAAGATGTAATAGAACAAAGCAAAGCGGTAGGTATTTCAAGTTTTTTGTCAAAACCAGTTAGCCCTTCAACTTTATTTGATTCAATGATTAGTATTTTTCATGAGTGTCAATTGAGTTCAGGACTCAGTAAAACAGCCCACCTAAAAGCTACACAAAAAAATAATCAAAAAAGCTTAGCTGGCAAACGTATTTTAGTTGTAGAAGATAATGAAATTAATCAGCAAGTTGCAAAGGAATTGCTATTACAAGCGAATGCCTTTGTGACTTTAGCAAATAATGGTAAGGATGCACTTAACAAATTAGATATAGATATGTTTGATTGTGTTCTGATGGATATTCAAATGCCTGAAATGGATGGATACGAGGCAACACGTGAAATTCGTAAACACAAAAAATGGGATAGTCTTCCTGTTATTGCTATGACTGCCAATGTCATGGCAGATGATAGAGAAAAATGTTTTGCTGCAGGAATGAACAAGCATATAAGTAAACCGATCGACCCATCACAGCTATTTTCTACTTTAATCAGTATATTAACAGATAAAAATATCAACGATTATCAAATGGATGTAAAGGTAGATACCAAAATGAACATACCTGATTTACCCGGTTTTGATGTTGAAACTGCCTTATTACGTGTTGCAGGTAACAGCAGTACCTATTTGCAAATTTTAACTAAGACTGTAGAAGATGAAAAAAATACGGCTGAACAATTACAAAAAGCAATGGCTCAGCAAGATTGGTCTACGATAGAATTTCAGCTGCACAAATTAAAAGGTATTGCAGGCAATATTGGCGCAAGACATTTACATGAAACTATTGAAAAAGCAGAACAGTCAATTAGAAATAAATTAGACACTAAAGCCCAGATAAAACGAGTGATAGAATTACTTGTACAGACATTGGAGACAATCCATTCTGCGGTAAGGAATGTACCAGAAATAATTCATACTGAAAATATTGATGTACAAGGGTTGCTTACTAAGATAAACGAACAAATTGATAATTTTGATGTAGAAGCCATGGATACTTGCCTACAACTTCTTCAACAAACAGAGTTAACTCACAACCCATCATTAAAACACCTGTATAGTGCACTACAGAATTATGATTATGAAAGCGCTAAAGAAGAAATTATTACTATATTATCAAATATTCACATTGCTATTCAAAGCCGAGATGAAAAATGACCAATATTAGAAAAATTATTCTAGTGGTAGATGACACGCCAAGTAACATTAATGTTGTGAAAAGTGTGCTAAATGATAAATATTCTATAATGGCAGCCATAAATGGAGCGATTGCTCTGAAAATTATGGAAAAACAACTTCCTGACCTAATATTATTAGATATTATGATGCCTGATATGGACGGTTTTCAAGTTTGCAAAAAATTAAAAGAAAATTTATTAACCAGAGATATTCCCATTATATTTTTAACCGCTAAAGCTGATATAAAAGATGAAGCAAAAGGCTTAGAGTTAGGTGCTGTTGATTATATTACTAAACCAATTTCACCCGCTATTTTAGCAGGACGCGTTAAGAACCATTTGGCTCTTAAAGATGCCCGTGAACAACTCACAAAACAAAATTTGATATTAGAACAAAAAGTTGCTGAACGTACTCAACAAATGGAAGAGTTGCAGGACGTGGCAATGGTGTCTATGGGTGCATTAGCTGAATCTAGGGATCCTGAAACAGGCAATCATATTCGACGAACACAGTACTATGTTAAACTTATTGCGGAGGAATTAAGAAAATTAGACAAATTTAAAGATTTTCTTACTCCGCAAAATATAACCATGCTTTATAAATCTGCCCCCCTGCACGATATTGGTAAAGTAGGCATACCCGATAGTATCTTGCTTAAGCCAGGAAAGTTAACTGACGATGAATTTGAAATAATGAAGCTACACTCGACTTATGGGCACGATGCTATTGAAGCGGCAATTAACACAATGCATACTAATAATAACTTTTTACGTTTTGCTAAAGAAATCGCTTACGGTCATCATGAAAAGTGGGATGGTAGTGGTTATCCATTAGGTTTGTCAGGAGATGATATTCCATTATCAGCTCGATTAATGGCATTGGCCGATGTTTATGATGCATTAATCAGTAAAAGGGTATACAAGCCAGCTTTTTCTCATGATAAATCAGTGGCAATCATTCTAGAAGGGAAAGGTAGTCATTTTGATCCTGAAATTGTTGATGCATTTATGCGCATTCAACAGGCATGCTATGAAACCTCGCAAAAGTATGCTGATGTAGACTAAGTTACTTAGTCTCGGCTTTGAAATTTTTAATTATTTGCTAAACGAAAAGGTGTTATGTCTGAATCACGCTTAGTATCAGCCTAGCTTACTGATAAAAATCAAACAGTTAACATGCTTGATTGTTCAGGCTAATAACAGTTGTGCGCTTAAAAAAGATGATTGCTTATTACATAAAAATTAGGTGTAATAGCTGGGTAATAAACGCTGAGTGATGCAGGGATAGTTCAAAAGTGATGGCAACTCTACTAAATTGGCTTGATGTAACTGACGTTACAAAAAGCAAATTCCCATAGCATAAATAACACCAACTCTGACACACCGAGCAGGTAGTGACTTAGTCCAACAAGGCTTTAAAGTCGGACTCGTAACAGTTGGCTACGTTTCGCTTCGTTACACAATTTTAGCCAACCATTACTTTAGCCTGTTAGTAAGGCTTGTTATATTTACAAAGAGGTTTGATGCAGTTTTTCAACATTAGTTGCATAAATACAGATTTTGGTATATTCCGCGTATCAGGTGATTGGTGCTTTAAAAAACCTGAAGTTGAAAGCATCAATATTAAATCAGTTGAAGTCATGGGAACTAATGGCTGGGTTTTATTAAATCAAACTAACGAAAGCAATTCTCAATTAATTAATAATTTACTGCCACTATTTTTGTCACATTTACTTTTAAAAAACAGTGCGGTGTAAACGTAAATATAACAATAGGTGTCGCGCAGCCGACACCTTATTCGGGTGTTGAACAAGCCCGAAGCCCTACTTATAGTGTAAATAGTGATTTTTTGTTGAAGGGATTGCAAGCCATGACTTGATCGCAAGACGCACGAAGTTAAGACGTAAAATATCGTGATTTTCGTCGGTGTACATTTGATCATAGATGTTGAAGCTCGCAGGTGCAAACGAGTTTACTCATTTGTCTAGTTCACTTCTGCTTTTTGGCTATAAGCAATCATTAAGATTACTGACTGAATATCAGATAAAGTAACTGATATTCAGAATAAATTTAATGGCTTGTGCCTCGTTCATAATTAATCTTGTTATAAACATTATATTTACCCGAGGGTTTATTCATTGGAATACGCTTAATTTCTTCTAGCGTATTAGCATCATAAACAATAACAGCACCATCGTTATCCCAAATACTCAGGAGTACATATTTACCATCTTTGGTAAATTCTACATGAGCCGCTGTTTTACCTGGCGCTGGCGCGAGTGTTTTTACAATTTCAAGGGTATCTTTTTTAATTATATGTACTTTTTCTTTATTGGGACCAAAGAAAACGTCAGCCCAAGCATAAGGTGATTTACTGTGACTACGCATAAAGAAACCAGGCCCTTCTGTTTTTATTTCTTTTATTACTTGCCAATTTTCCATTTCAATCACTGTTATTTTGCCTTCCTTAATATTAGGTGATGCAAAAACTGCTTTACCTTGATAATCCCAAGTAATACCTGATCCTAAATGTGGCATGCCAGTAAGCTCAATAGTGGATACTTTTTTCTTAGTATCAAGATTTATTACTTGACCATTGTGGCTATTCCGCGCAGTGCCAATAAGATTAATGTAGTCAGGATCGAAGAAAAAATCATCTAAATAATCCTCAGTTTTAATACGTCGGATTGGAAAGGCATCATCACTTTTCCAATTTTCAACTTTACCTTCACCACCATCTTTACGGTAATCGTGTGCCCAACCTTTATAAACTTCAACTCCTCCTTTATCGCTATAAGGTATTTCCCAAACTTCTTTAACGTCTTTTAATGCAACAATAAAACTATGTCGTGGTGGTGCATTATATACAGCACTAACTCTTGAACTTATACCTTCGCTGTTTTTGGTTTCAACCATTTTTATTGGTGATAAATCTTTGGTATCGAGAATTACAATATTATGAGGTAAATAATTACCAACAATTGCATATTTTCCATCACTTGATACGGCTAAATTACGGGTGTTAATTCCCGCTCTTATCTCTGAGACAATTTTCATATTGTAAATATCATATTTACTTATCCAACCATCGCGCGAGGCAAAATATACAAAGCGTCCATCAGGCGAATACTTAGGGCCACCATGTAAGGCAAAGCGAGTTTTAAAACGAGTTATAGGCTCAAATGTGTCCCCATTAAGTAAAGTTGCACTGTGATCACCTAATTCAACCACAATAAACAGGTTCATTAAATCGGCGTTAAATTGTGGTTTGTTAGGTAATTTACTCTGATCAAAATGTTGAATATTAGTTGCTTTAATATCGGCCATTGTCCATTCTGGCAGCTTTTGTGCGGGTGTATAAATGTAATCAACCAAGCTAGCAATTTCCGTTTTCTTTAGTATTTTGTTAAATGCTGGCATTTGCGTTGCTGGACGGCCATGCTGAATAACACCTGTAGCTTTGGTTTTTCTTAAGCGCGATAAGTTTTCAGGAAAAAGAGCTGGCCCCATTGCCCCTAGCCTTCCTACGCCATGACAAGATTGACAATGTTGTTTATAAAGTTTAGTTGCATTGGGCTCTTTGTCTGAGGCTGTCACGGAAAAGATACTCAAAGAGAGTAGTAAATAGAGTGCTTTTTTGACTACGAAGAACTGTTTCATACTCATCCTTACTATGCTATTTTTGCTTGTGAATCAATGGTGTTATCCGTTTTAGACGTGTAATTTTTTGCATTTAAAAAACCTGGCGTAGCCAACTGCTCTGTAGTTAGTTGATTCACCACATCACCAATAATAATCAACGTTGGTGGTGTTATATTATGTTTTTCAACAAGCTCAGCTAAGTTGCCTATAGTACCACGGTAGGTTTTTTGTTCTGGCTGTGTTCCTTTACGAATTAAAGCGGCGGGTGTATTAATATCTCGGCCGTTTTCTACTAGTTTTTCTGCAATTTTAGGCAGCGTATTAATTCCCATGTAAAACACTACGGTTTGAGTTGGACAACATAAACTTTGCCATGGCAAGTTAAGTAACCCATTATTTTGGATGTGACCCGTGATAAAGGTACACCCTTGTGCCACACCACGATGGGTAAGCGGAATGCCAGCATAAGTAGTACAACCTGATGCCGCTGTAATGCCTGGGCAAACGTGGCAGCTAACACCATGTTCGAGCAAATATTCAGCTTCTTCGCCTCCGCGACCAAAAATAAAAGGGTCCCCACCTTTAAGACGTAATACTTTTTTACCTGCAAGAGCTTCTTCTACTAAAATTTCGTTGATACGATCTTGGGGAACACAGTGTTTAGCTTGTTCTTTTCCTACATAAAAGCGTTCACAGTTGTCAGGTAACAATGCTAATATTTCGTCACTGACTAGTCTGTCGTAAATAGCAATTTCGGCTTGTTGAATAAAACGCATGGCTCTAATTGTTAATAGTTCAGCATCGCCGGGGCCAGAACCCACTAAGGCGACTTCGCCGTTATTTAATATTGATTTTCCCCGCGCGGTTATTTTATTAATATTCATAGAGGGAAAGTTGTTTAATGAAGTTGTTGATGGTGTAGTCATGTTCTTGCCTTTTTGCTTTTAGCCTTTTTTATTTGGCTGTGTTGCTTAATTAGTTACTTAGCACGGTTATACTTCAATAAATTGAATGCTTTTTTCTTGGTTGTTCAATGAGGCATAAAACTTTGAGGAAGACTCTATAATGCCAATTTCATTATCTTCTAGGTAACAGCCTGGATCTTCTGCCCAAGCGTCTCCAGATTGTGCAAAAGCACGGGTACGAGTATTTCCTCCACAAATACTTAAGTAATTACAGGATGCGCAACGTCCTTTTACTGGACGAGGACTCTGCCTAAAACCTAACATCAATGGATCTTGAGTATTTTTCCATACGTCAGAGAATTTTTCTGTTTTGACATTACCAATAGGGTGGTTCCACCAATAAGTATCGGGGTGAATGGTGCCAGTATTGTCTATGTTGGCAACATTAACACCGCTAGCATTTCCGCCCCAGTTGACTAACCTTTGCTTTAAATTAGCAATTGCTTCTGGGTGTGTTTTGCCGAATTTTTTATTTGCCCATTGTAATAAAAATGGGCCATCAGCATCGTTGTTGCCTGTGACGAAGTCTGTTTCTATTCCCTGTGTAATATGTGACCAAGCACGTTCATATAGCAATTCCATCGCATCTTTTGTCATTTTGAACATGGCGTCATTTTCAGAGCTACGTTTACCACGGCCTGAATAATTAAGATGTGATAAATAAAACTTATCAACATTATTATCTTCCATTAAGTTTAACATTGCAGGTAAATCTGCAAAATTTTCTCGTGTCAAACACAGACGCATACCTACTTTGATCCCTGCTTGTTTACACAGCTTAATAGCGTGCATAGAGGTTTTAAAACTGCCTTTTTGACGGCGAAATTCATCGTGAAATTCTTCTAGTCCATCAATACTAATGCCAACATATTGATATTCTGCAGCTTTAATCGCTTCTATATTGTCTTCATTAATTAAGGTGCCATTGGTTGACAGTGCAAGATAAAATCCTTTTTTCTTAGCATACTCTGTAATTTCATAAATATCTGGGCGAAGTAGGGGTTCGCCTCCTGATAAAATTAACACAGGAACTTTCGCAACTTTTAAATCATCTATTGTATTTTTAATTTGTTCAGTGGTTAGTTCATCTTTAAAATCAATGTCTAATGAGGTTGAGTAGCAATGTTTACAACGTAAATTACATCGACGTATAAGATTCCAAATAACGACAGGGCCAGGCATTTTTCTAGCGGCGCTTACGGGTTTCAAGTCCGTTAAATCATTATGTAATGTGGTTAATAATTGCGATATTCTGAACATATTTTCCTACCTTGCTGGCGATCGTAAAAATTTATTTTTTTAATCGTAAGCCTGTTTTTTTCAGTATTTGAGTACTTGTTAACATATCATTACTTTTAGTAGGTCTATTTTGACCTGAATCATGGTTGCGTTGTACTAATACAGCATTTAACAATTCTTTGATCTGGCTTCGGTACTTTTCTATTTCTTGTTGGTTTTTACCGTGCACCATGGCAAATAAATTGTAATTCCAGTGCGGGAGATGACGAGGCCTTTCATAACAATGACTAACAAAGGGAAGTTTGCCAACACGTTGACCAAATTCTCGAATATAGTTATCGTCCACATCCCAAACTGTCATACCATTATATTTATAACCAATTCTGTAATGATTTGGCACAGCAGCAATACGGCGAATAATTGCTCTTTGCTGTAAACTTGTTGTTAGTTTTAATACTTCTTCAACACTAACATTTAGCTTTTGTGCAATAATATCATAAGGGCGCTCTACAATGGGAAGGCCTTTTTGAGTGGCTAAAATGTATTGTTTTTCTAAAGGTGTTAATTCTTTAGACGGGTAGGTAGAGACCGACATAAAACTCCTCCAGTTTTGGTGTGTTAAGTACTGAAAGTTTAGTTGTTTCTTCAATCGCTAAGATAACCTCGTCAATTTCAGCTTGTGATTCTGTGCCGATGACAAACCACATATTAAAGGTATGGTCTCGTCGATAATTATGAGCAATTTGTTCAAAGCTATTAACTTGTTCCGTAACTTTTTCAAAGTCTTCTTCTGGTACACTAAGTGCTGCTAATGTAAAAGCGCCACCTAAACAAGTGGCATCGAACATTGGGCCAAAACGCGTTAATATTTTACTGATTTTCAATGCTTGTACGTGGTCAATAACTTCTCTTTCGCTTGTATTGATTCCCAAACTGTTCAAGGTTTGAGCAATTTCAGCAAATGGGCGTTCACAAACAGGGAACCCCTTTTGAAGTAGGTTGATTAACCCTTTATCTAATTCAGATAATTCGCTAACTTCGGTTGTGGCTGCTTTATCCATGAGCATTGCTTACCTTTGTTTTTACGTTATTACTTTGATGATAACTAGCGCCTTTTTGCTTATAAGCTTTAAAACTAAAAAGTATATCTTTTTCAATATGGCCTAAAGATAGTTCCTGTGTAAGCGCTTCAATTTGTTGATGAACTATCGTTTTATCTGTGCCGTGAATCATACAAAATAGATTATAAGGCCAATCAGGTAACCTACGTGGACGGCGATAGCATAAAGAGACTTCTTCTCTTTTGGCAAGTTTAGCAGCTATGTTATCAACCTGCTCACTGTCAATGTTCCATACCACCATGGCGTTGGCGTTATAACCTAGTTTCCTGTGCTTTATTACTAAACCAAAACGTCGTATTAAACCAGTGTGTTGCCAATTAGCTATTTGATTTAATACTTGTTTCTCTGTGGCATTAATTTTTTTTGCTAGTTTACTGTACGGTTGCAAATGTTGTGGCAGACCTGTTTCTATTAACTTTCTTAACTGCAATTTTTTTATTTCAGGTAGTGAATCTGGTTCAGCAATTGCTTTAGTGTTGGTATTGCTTTTATTGTGTGACAAATTATCCTTAATTTTTTCACTAGCTTTACCTGTAACATTAACAGCAAAGGCGAGATCTAAATGGTAAGAGGCTTCCATTGGCAGTATTAATATTTTTAAGCCCGTTAGCAGCTCTATACGTATTAGAACTTGATTAAGCGCAATAGGGTCGCTAGCAGTTACTACAAACCATAGGTTGTAATTTGTTTTATTAAAGTGTGACCCACGGGCATAGTTATGATTAACTTGTTCAAACTGGTTAACAATACTTGCAATTTTATTGAGTTCTTCCTTTTTTACGGCTAAAGCCGCTAGCGTGCTAGCCCCAGCTTTTTTATGATCAAAAACAGGCCCAATACGTGAAGTAACGCCTAAAATATCTAAATCAAGAAGGGAGTTAAATACACTGTGCTCAGTTATCGTTTCATCATGATTATAAGGTAAATTAGCGCTATTTAATTTTTCTGCCATAGCAAGATAAGGGCTACTGCACAAAGGAAAGCCTTTTTGAAAATTATTAATAATATCTTGCTGTAGCTGTGTAAGTTTCATTTCGTTTTGTGGTATTTTCTGTACTGTTGCCATGTTTATAGCCCTATTTGATGAGCTCGGTTGGTAAAAAATATACCACTTGGGCTTTTTGACTCTAAAGTTTTTAGCAATGTTTGTGTTTGAGTGTCGTATATTTGTATTTCATTGCTATCACGAACAGACATCCAAACTTGCTCTCCTCGGGGAGTAAACTCCATGTGTAGTACAGCTGGCCCAGGAGTTAGGGTTTTAACTAATTCGAATGTTTCAGTATTAAATACTTGAATAGTATTGTTATCAGGGTAGGCAAAGTTGACCCAAATTTGACGATTATCGGGTTGTGCCATAACAAAAATTGGTTGGCTATGTGCTGGAATCTCGGCTACTTTTTGCCAAGTTTTGGTGCTAACAACTAACACCTTGTGTTGGCCTACGGCAGGAACAAAAGCATAATCACCTGCGATAGTCCAACCTTCAAGGTGAGGCATTTTATAAACAGGTAACTTTTGCTCGCCTTTACCGTAATCTTTTAGAATGCGCGTAACACCTTTTTCAAGATGCCATAAATCAAGTAGTGCCATGCCGTCTTCACCAAATAGCCCTGCAATATAATATCTACCATCGCCGCTAATGAGCGCGTCATACGGGAATAATCCGATATCTTCAAATTTTGTTAACTGCATTTTTTTACCATTTGTAACACCCGAAAAATCAGCAATCCATATTTCATGACTATCAAATAAGCTAAAGATAAATTTATTGTTAGGGGCGTCGACTAAACCAACGACTTTTGAGCGAACAGGGCTACCGTCTTTATTTTTTGGCTTGGTTGTTAAAATTGAACTGTCAATTGTTGCCACTAATTCAAGTGTTTCACTGTTAAATACTTTTACCCCTCCAGGTGTATAGTTTGAAACGGCGACTAATTTACCATCTTGACTAATCGCTCCCCCTATACTGTTACCAGATTGTATAACTCGTTTAGCTATCTTATCTTTTAGTAAATCAATTTTAGTTAGCCCGCCATCGCGACCAAATACGTAGGCATAGCGTTGATCACGTGAATAGACGATGGAGGCATGAGACAAATCACCTAGGCCACTTATTTCACTGACAATTTTTTTATCTGTGTGATCAACAATTTGAACTTGCCCAGTAGCTCGTTCAATAATAACCCCCATATCGCCTGTTGCGCGTAGTTCAACTTGTGGGGCTTTTTCGCTTATAGCGCAGGCATTTAATAAAAGACTGAAAAGACTAATGCCAACGAGTTGAAAGGTATAATTTGTCATAGTAGATCCCTAGTTATCCTTATTGTCATTTATATTATGAATATTACCTTGCTTTAATTGCTCAGCAATCCATAAGGCTTCTTGTTCGGTTAATAATGTTTTCCATGGCGGCATTGCCGTACCAGAACGACCATATAAAATTGTATTTTGAATAAATAAAATAGATTTTTGTTGTAAGTTTTCAGCAAGTAATGCCGGACCTAATCCTCCTTTCAATGTCATACCATGACATGAACCACAATCTTGTTTTACTATGTGGGTTAGTTGAGTTTTTCGGGCTTTAGACAGCGAGCTTTCACTGGCATAGCTTTGTTTAACTAGGGTGAAGATGGCAAGTAATATCACTGATATACAGTAAGCACCTTTAGTTTTTGAAATGCTCATGTTAATAATCCAAGTGCTGTTATTTATATAAGTTAAGTTTACATAGAAGTTGATTGTGATTTTTTGCCCAAGATCATCTTTATGAAATAAAGAGCATACCAAAAAGGATATTTATTGATTTAAATCACATCATTCACAAAAAGGTGGAAAATATCACAGTGAGGCTTGATAAGAGTGAGGTGATAAATTTTCAATATAAAATTATGATGTAGATCTGTTTTTTTAAATATAGGTTAGTCTCTGAAGTAAAGTTATTGTCTCTTTTGACATAGATCACAAAGTTGTTTTCTGTTTGCTTTATAAATAGCGCAATTGTTTATAAAAGTTTAAGACTAATAGGTCCTCAAAATGTTCAATAAATCGTTATTAACTATGGTGCTTGCTAGCATACTATTGCCGAGCACTCATAGTGTTGCTGAAGATGATGTTGTTCATCAAAGTATTGATGAAAATATAGAAACTTTGGTTGTTATAGGTAAAGTACCGCGTAAAGTACAAGATGTTATTGGCGCTGTCTCTGTAATAAATAGTAATACCATAGATAGACAGTTAGCGCATGACATTGCGGATATACTAAGGTATGAAGCAGGTATCAATATGATTAACTCTGGTAGTCGCTTTGGTGATTCTAGTATTGCTATTCGCGGTATATCAGGTAACAGAGTTGTCACAGAAATAGATGGAGTACCCGTTGCTGAGCAATTTAATGTGGGTGAGTATTCAAATTCAGGTCGCAATTATCTTGATCCTGAATTAATTAAGCAAGTTGAAATATTACGTGGTCCCGCTTCAAGTACATACGGTAGCGACGCCATTGGTGGTGTGGTTAGTTTTGTGACAAAAAAGCCGAATGATTTATTAAGCGAAACAGATAAAGAGTTTTATGTTGGCTTAAAAACAGGTTACTACTCTATCGATAACAGCAAACTTATTTCATTCAATACTGCTTTTGGTAATGATACCTCTAGTGCATTAATTTCAGCGTCTTATCGAAAAGGTAATGAGCTAGACAGAAATTTGACCGCTGATATTCGTAGCGACATGCAAGATAATGAGACGAAATCTTTGTTAGCAAAATACTATTTCTCTATTTCTGATACGCAAGAGTTGAGTATTACTTATGATTATTTCAAACGAGAAGCAGACAGTGATCTGCAATCTTTACTTGGCATAGGGCGCTTTAGTACAACCGTTAATTTATTAGCGGATGACGAAACAAGCCGTGAGAATATTGCGATTAATTACGATTTTGTTCTGGATTCTGCCTGGTTAGAAGGTGGGGTTATACGTTTGTATGATCAAAGTAGTGATACAGTGCAACTTACAGAAGAATATCGAAATTCACGTGGTACAAATTATCGTTATGACCGTGATTTCTATTTTCAGCAAGATGTACAAGGTTTACGATTAAACTTTTATACTCGCGTTAATTTATCTTCTTCAACCCACCAAATTGGCTATGGACTAGAATATAGTAAAACAGACATTATAGAGTATAGAGATGGCTTACAAACAAATATTGATACAGGAGATTCAACCAATGTTGTTTTATCGGAAAACTTTCCTTTAAGAGATTTTCCTATTAGTAAAATAACCGAATTAGGGATTTATTTTAATGATGAAATAGCCATCGATGGTACAAACTTCACTATTATTCCCGCCATTCGTTATGATAAATATGAATTGTCTCCATACAAAGACAGTATGTATTTAGAAGACAATCCAGACCAAACAGTCGTCTTTATTAATGAAGAAAGCTTTTCACCAAAACTGGGCGTTGTTTATCAGCTAAATAATAATTCTCAACTTTATGGGCAATATGTTAAAGGCTTCAGAGCGCCACCTTTTGAAGATGCTAATATTGGTTTAGATATTCCCTTAATGAAAATGCGAGCTATTCCAAATCCTAATTTAAAATCAGAAAAAACAGATGGGTATGAAGTAGGGTACAACCTAACAACTGACCACCATAAGGTTGATATCGTCGGTTTTTATAATAATTATGATGACTTTATTCAAACCAAAGTTAATCTAGGGTTTAATCCTGTTTTGGGGCGAATTATCTTTCAATCTCAAAATATTGATAATGCTAGAATCTACGGAGCAGAATTAGGTTATAAATATAATGATCAAGGTTTGTTCAGTACTAATGACAGCTATAGCGCTTATGCATCTATATTTGTAAGCAAAGGTGAAAACAGAGACACAGATCAAGCAATTAATGAAATTGAACCTAATCATGCATTCATGGGGTTTGAGTGGTTAAATAGTGATGAGTCAGTGTCTGTTGCGTTTCATGCAAACTTAGTGGCGGGAAAGTCAGATATTGATGATGAAAATGCCGATGATCCAGAGCAGAAATTAGCAAGTACAGCAGGCTATGCAACTTTTGATGTTATCGCGAATTATCATGTTAATAAACAACTTACTGTTGCAGCTGCGATTAATAATTTAACAGATAAGCAATATTGGCTTTGGTCTGATGTAAATGGGCTTGCAGCGAGCGACCCGTTATTAACTACAATGGCAGCACCAGGGCTCAATGGCTCATTACAATTTAAATATACTTGGTAACATTTTTAATTGATAGATTCACAAAAATAAAATAGCCGATTCATAAATGTTATTGATGGGCTGTTTTTTTACGAAAAAATTTACACCTTCGGTTTTATTGACCTCGATCAACTTGTCTTACTAATAATCAAGATTACTTTTAAAATTTGATCTAAATCACATAATTAGATCGAAAATAAGCAGATAGTAACATTTAGAAACATTTGGTGCCTGTTTACAATGCAGGAACATGAATACACAAATACAACACGTAAACAAAATAAACTCTGGAGAGTAACTGATGAAACATATTAAACATAGCCTTTCAGCACTTGGTTTAGCTATTGGTATGGCTGCTGGTGGAATGAGCTTGTCAGTGTCGGCAGCAGAGCCTACGCTGTCTGAAGCTGATTATGAGCAAGCAAAACTACAATACTTTCAGCGTTGTGCTGGTTGTCACGGAACATTACGCAAAGGGGCAACAGGTAAAAACCTAGAACCTGAAAATACCTTAAAAAAAGGTCAACAACGTTTAGAAAAAATTATTGCGTTGGGTACCGAAGGTGGCATGAATAACTTTGATGATCTGTTCACTAAAAAAGAAATTGCTAACATGGCAACTTTCATTCAAATGGAACCACCAGTACCACCAGAAATGTCTTTAGAGCAAATGCGTTCTTATACTAAAGAATACGTAGCACCAAAAGATTACCCAACCAAGCCAATGCATGGTTTAAATTGGGAAAACTTCTTTGTAGTTATCGAACGTGATGCAGGTACAGCAGCAATTGTTGATGGCGACACTAAAAAAATCGTTACTCATATTGATACAGGTTACGCGGTACATGTAATTAAAGGTACTGAACATCATAAAGTTGAACATGCAAAAGATGTAGGTCGTTTTTGGTACACCATTGGTCGTGATGGCAAAGTAAACAAAATTGATTTATGGCAAAAACCTGAAAAAATGTTAGTTGCTGAAACTAAAATGGCATATGACGCCCGTGATATTGCTGTTTCAGGTGATGGAAAATATGTAATTGCAGGTGGTTACTGGCCTGCGCATTTTGTTATTATGGATGCGGAAACGTTGAACCCACTTAAAGTTGTTTCAACTCGAGGTTATAACACTAAAGGTGAATTTATTAATGAAGCACGTGTAGCGGCTATTTATACTTCACCAAATACATCATCATTTATCGTTGCTGTTAAAGAAACGGGTCAAATGTTACAAGTTGATTACAAAGACTTAGACAATTTAACTATTACCAGTATTGCATCAGCAGAATTTTTACATGATGGTTTCTTTGACCCAACAGGACGCTACTTCCAAATCGCAGCTAACGCATCAAATAAAATGGTTGTTGTGGATACCAAAGAGCGTAAGTTAGAAGCAATGATTGACGTTGACTCATTACCACATCCTGGCCCTGGTGCAAACTGGATTGATGAAGAGTGTGGTCCTGTTGCGGGTACTACTCACTTAGGTATTGGATTAGTTTCTGTTTGGGGTAATGACCCTATGGGACATCCAGATGAAGCGTGGAAACTTTGTTATGAAGTAGAAACTGATGGCGCGGGTGTATTCATTCGTACACACGAAACTTCTCCATACGTTTGGGCTGACCAATTGAAACACCCTGAGCCAGAAGTTCAACAGTCAGTACAAGTTTTTGATAAGAAAACTCATGAAATTGTTAAAACTATCCGTGTAACAACAGAGCCAGGTAAAGCAGCACTTCACATGGAATTTAATAATGATGGTAGTGAAGTTTGGGTATCTGTGTGGAACCGTAAAGATGCGAAAAACCCAACAGGTGAAATCGTAGTTTATGATGCCAAAACACTGAAAGAAAAAGCACGTATTAAAGGCTTAACTACACCAACAGGTAAGTTTAACGTGTATAACCGTTCACATCATAAAACCTAAGCAATAGCTTAGAATAGGTTGAAGCTTTGTGAGGTAGCATTTATTCAAATAAATGTCTCACACCGAAGTACAGCCTATGTTTATTAATAGGGCATGACGAATGTCATGTCCTATTTTTAAGGATAAAGGATATATAGGCAAGTTACTTTACGTCAATGGTATTGAGGAGAATACAAAGTTGCTTGGTTATATAGACCCAGACTCTGTTATGGAAATAACAGGATATTTGATTAAACCATCACGAGTCATTCGTTCGTAGGAATCAGCATGACAAATAACATAAATAAAAAACCGAGTTTTTGGTCACGAAAACTAATACTTGGCACTACCATTTCTAGCGCAGCTATCTTCTTTATCGTAGGTATTATTTTTTGGGGAGGCTTTAATACAGCAATGGAAGCAACCAACACTACAGAATTCTGTATTGGTTGTCATGAAATGGAAAATAACGTATATCAAGAATACAAACCTACTATTCATTTTAATAACCGTACGGGTGTTCGTGCTGGTTGTCCTGATTGTCATGTACCAAGACCTTGGATTCATAAAGTAATTCGTAAAATAAAAGCTTCACGAGAAGTCTTTTTCTGGTTAACGGGTAAAATTGATACGAAAGAAAAGTTCAACGAACATCGTTTTGAACTGGCACAAAGTGTTTGGGCTGCAATGAAGAGCACTGATTCTAGAGAGTGTCGTAACTGTCATAACTTTGAATCAATGAACCCTGAGTTTCAAAAACCTCGTGCGCGTAAACAGCATTTAAATGCTTTTGAAACAGGGCAAACGTGTATTGATTGTCATAAAGGCATAGCGCATCACGGTGTGCGTGACCAATTGTCTGATGAGGCGTTAGAAAAACTGGAAGCGCCTAATCCTGCCTATATTCGTGAAGTTCCTCAAGAATATATAGAAGGTTTAGCTCGAATTGAAGCGAGAGAAGCAGAAGAAGCTGCGCTTGAAAAAGCAAATGCTATTGCTGAAAAAGCGAAGATGGAAGAGAAGGTTGCTGCTGCTGTTGCTGCTGCTTTAGCTGAAACAGGCGGCGCTAAGGCTGTTACCTCTGCTGATAAGGGTACAACTAGTGCAAAAGCTAGCAATATTAACGTTGACTGGAGTAAAGCTAATTCAACAGATATTGGTGTGTTTTATCCTGGAACTGCATCATTAGAATGGATTTTAGGACGTGATCACGGTGGTAAACGTGCCTTTACAAAAGGTGACCGTTGTATTGACTGTCATGGTAAAGAAATTGCTGATATTGGTAATAATATTGTAACAGGTGAAAGTGAAAAAGAACTCGAGCCAAATGTTATTCCTGGTAAACGCGGAAGCTTTGATGTGACTATTGATGCAACCCACGATAATGAAAACCTTTATTTAAGATTTAGTTGGGCTGATGGTGAACATGCAGCTGTACCATTCGTTGATGGCGGTAAAATGGATCCTGAAAATCCGATGAAACTAGCTTTTATGTTAGCAACTGACGATGTTGAATATGCTGACAGAGCTGGTTGTTGGGGCACGTGTCATGCAGATGCTAATTCAATGCCATTTGCACCAGAACAAGCGGTATTAAAAGGCTCTGATTTAGCTGAACGCTTAAATCTGAATTCAGGTTCAGGTGTAACTAAGTACTTAACAGAGTCACGTACCAAGCTAGAACTTAAAGGACGAGGCGGTAAAGCGTTAGGTGGTTGGGACAAACTTAAAGATGAAGCAGCAGTGAAAGCTGCTCAGGACGCTAATCAATTTATGGACATTGTACGCTATAAATCAGGTTCTGGTGAAGTGGAAGACGGACAGATCTTAGCCTCACGCGATATGCATGTTGGTCAAGGTGCTGAAGTTGAAGCGTTACTTAAAAATGGTACTTGGTCTGTGGTTGTTAAGCGTAAACTAAAATCAGACAAAGCAGGCGATGTTAGTCTTGAATCAGGTAAAGTTTATAACTTTGGTTTTGCTATACATGATGACTACTCAAATGCACGTTACCATCATGTATCATTTGGTTATAAATTAGCGCTTGATAATGATAAAGCTGAAATAAACGCTAAAGCCCAATAAAAGTTAGAGTTGAATAAGAAAGTAATAAAGTTGCGGATTTTTAATAATTCGCAACTTTTTTTCTTATTTAATTCAGATCAAAATGTTTTATGATTTTTATGCTAGTATGTCGTTATTACTTACGATAATAGATCATAGAATATGAAAACTTTTAAAGAATTACTGGCACTAACATATGAACAAGAACAACCTCAACGCTTGATGTTTTTATTTGCTAATGCAGAATCGAAGAACCCCAAAAAAAGTAAAAAACATCAACAAGGTACAATTGAACCTGTTATGTGTGTTGATAAGTTACCTGAAGAGTTAACCACCTTTGCAGCACTAAAAGCAGAAGCTGATTCAATAGAAAAAAACTGGAATTTTGTTTTTATCGCTAGCCTTAGTGGTGAAAATGGTATGACACCAAGCGCAGATGATGCGGAACCTTTCTTAAATAAAATGGCCAATGATGTACAAACTGGTAATAATGTAGGCCGTTATGTTATTTATGATAGAGATGAAAACCCGATAGAATTAGAAGCTAACTAGTAACGTTAAATTGCTTTAAGTTTATCTATGTAAATTACAAATATGAGCAAACCCAACACCTCAACGGCAATGAAACTGCTTATTGAGCAAATAAAAGAAGCTTTACCTTTTGAAAAACCTGAACATGAAATATGTGAAGGTAAATGCGTTGGGTGTGCGAAAAAAATGTTGGAATACATGGGAAGTGAACTAGATCATTACCAATGCCAATTGGATAATGGCGAAATTCCTACTCTAGGTGAACTTAATGATTTGGCTCGAATTGCCAAAAAAGTTCACCGCAATATGGTAAAAAATGATCTAGTATAAGTCATCAATTTTCTATTTTTGACGTGAATGCCGATGTTTTTTAAAGTAAAAATATAACTAGTTTATTCACTTTAATTCGTGTTCAATAACGTACTCTTATAAAAATCCACCTTAAATCACAGAGTAGATATTTGTATTATTGATTAATAGTATTACAATCGTTAGTCGTTATATTTCAGAGTGAAAGTCAGGATGTGGTGAAAATGTTTATCGGTAACAATAAAAGTGTAATCACGCCTTGTATAGGTCAATGTGACATAGATGAAAATGATGTTTGTATTGGATGTTATAGATCATCACAAGAGATCACTGACTGGTTGAATAAATCGGAAGATGAAAAAATAGAGATAGTCATACGCTGTAAAAAAAAGATAGCGTTGAATACTCAATGAATAAAAATAGTACATGCTTTTGTGTTGAGTGGTGCTAGAATTTACATTGAATGCTCGATTATTTACCTATATTTAAACGAGCTTTTAGCCGCTATCGCGGTGCTAGTCTGAAGTATGCAAACAAAATGTTGCTTTAGCGTTATTGAGGATGTGTGGTGAATATAAGACCTGAAATAACAGTCTCATCATTAGATGCAGATAGGTTATATAATTTAATTGAATCGTTGCCTGCGGGAACTTTTGCAGGAAAAAAAGAACTTGAGGCTGAACTTGAACGAGCCAATATTGTTGAACCAACCGAGGTTCCATCAACAATAGTGACAATGAATTCAACAGTAAGCTTTATTGTTGACTCCTCTCAAGAGGAGTTTGAGTTAACACTTGTTTACCCAAAAGATACAGATAGTAGTGGTAAGAAAATATCAATTCTTGCCCCCGTTGGTAGTGCCTTGCTTGGACTTTCGAAAGGTGATCAAATTGAATGGCCTAAACCAGGTGGCGGACTAATTAAAGTGACCATTAAAGAAATAACATTCCAACCAGAAAGAGCGGGTGAATTCCACCGGTAAAAACAAGGAAATCAACTTTGTCAGTTATATATCTAAACCATTTTAATTGATGCCTTACCTAAAGACTTTTCTAATTTTAGCTAAATTTTGCATTTTTAAGTGGTTTGGATATAAAGAGCTTATAAATGCTTTATATTGTAAGTTGTTTAAGTTTGGAGAGAATATGTCATATGAAATTTTAGTGGGTTTAAATGTACTTGATAAAAGTAAATATGAAGAATATAGAGTGGCAATGAGGCCTATTCTTAGCCAATATGAAGGACGTTTTGGCTATGATTTTCATGTGTCAGAAGTTTTAATAACTGAGAAAAATAACGATATTAATAGAGTATTTACAATTAACTTTAGTAGTAAAAATAATATGGAAAACTTTTTTTCTGATCAAAATTATTTAGAAGTAAGAGAAAAGTATTTTAATGCTTCAGTAGGAGGTGCAATAAGGATAGCTAGTTATGAAAAAGTTGATTAGGTTAGTGAAATAGAAAAGTTAATAGGTTATTTATGGATCATTGGTTCAAACTAAATTTAGGTGATGCAATGCTTGCCAGTGAAGCTCTGTCAACTATTGAAGCGCATTTATTGCATGTGTATGAAATAGCAAGTAAACCAGAAAATTTACTTGCTATTTATCGACATGAATCACAGGGACTGCACTGCAGTGTTATTGTATATATAACCGAAAGCTTTCAACAACTTGCAAAACTAGAGAATATGATTGCTTGCCAGACACCAGCCTTAAGTGATTCAGCCTTTTTAGCTGGCGATAAAGTATGTTTTAATCAGGGGTAAATACTTGATAACCACAGACATACTAAGAGGCTTTTAATACTGCAAATAAAATAGAGCCAAAATCAGTTTATTTCAATTGAAGTGCTGGCTCCTGAATGGACAGTGACTAGTTTGCAAGTTTAGCTGATTCTCGTTGTACTAAGAACGCCCTAATTTCATCGCGAGAGCTGAGTATATGTTGTTTGAGTTTTGCTACAGCGTTATCTATATCGCGTGCTTTGCAAAAGGCTAATAACTCAGCATGCTCAGGACCTGCTTTTGAAATACCACCTGCCCATAATAAGTGCATGCGAATATAGCGGTCAGCATTTTTATTTAAAATATTTACTAAATCAGTGGTTTGAGGTCTTTTAGCACCAGAGTATAAACAATTATGAAATTCTGAATTTAGTTCACTCCATGTATTTGCTGCATTTTCTTTGCCTAATGCGCTATCGAGTTTCGTTAAAATCTCGGTGGCTTGGACTAACGCTTCATCGGAAATATTGATTAAAGAGGCTGCAAGTAAATCACCTTCAATCATAGCTCTTAGCTCAAATAATTCATCTACTTGATCCAAATTTAACGCGGTAGCGCTGGCACCTTTGTGAGGTTCAAAAGAAACTAAGCCTTCGGCTTCAAGCTGCAATAATGCTTCTCTAACAGGTATACGGCTAACATTTAACTCTTCTGCTAGAGCAGCTTGACGTAGTGGTTGCCCCGCGATAATTTCACCACTCAATATTTTTTCACGTAAAATTTCAACAACGAGTTGGGTGCGAGTTTTGTATTCAATTGCCATTATTTTATGCCATTATTATTGCAATTAAGCAAAATTGCTTATTTTATACAATTCATTATAAAGAAATTAACAATGAAAAAAAGGGTTAAATAAATATCACATTCAAATTTTAGATAATATCGTAAGTCAGTGTCGTTACATAAAACTATACTTAGATGATGGTAAAGCTTGTTAAGCAGGTACAATAATGAGTACACTGTTTATTATTACAGTGTGTTCAAGTAAAGAGAAAAATATGGACTTATTTGAGTCGATATTAGCAGAGCCAATTAATATTTTACCTCAAGATGGCACCGTTTATTTTCATGGTGAAGTAATATCAATTGAAGAAGCTCACTTTTATTTCAATGCTTTATTACAAGAAATTGATTGGCATTGTGACCAAGCGATAATTTGTGGTAATTTAATTAACACTAAGCGTAAAATAGCTTGGTATGCTGATTCAAAACAAGGTACACCTTTAAGTTATACCTACTCTAAAATTACAAAATATTCTCTGCCTTGGACGAAAAATTTACTTTATCTAAAAGACTTAGTTGAACGACAAACTGGCGAAACTTATAACTCCTGTTTGCTTAATTTATATCATAATGGTGAAGAAGGCATGGCATGGCACAGTGATGCAGAGAAAGATTTAAAAGAAAATGGTGCTATTGCCTCTTTAAGTTTGGGGGCAGTACGAAAATTTGCGTTTAAGCATAAACAAAGTAAAGAAGTTGTTTCTTTACTACTAAAGCCAGGCAGTTTATTAGTGATGAAAGGTGTAACACAAAAACATTGGTTACACCGATTACCGCCCTCAAAAAAGGTTTATGACGCCAGAATTAACCTGACGTTCAGAACCATTGAATAGTAGGGAAAAAATTTATATTACAATAAGTTATTGGTTATGAGTTTTAATTAGATATGAATATTCTCATCACTGAATCTAATTGGCACGCCGTCTATATCAGCCAATTCAACTAAACTTTGAATATATGCTTGTATAGCAAGATGCGAGGCACTGTTTGTTAAGTAACCGCGTACTTTATCGCGAACCATGTTGTAGTCTAATTGCTTCCCTTCAATTTTTCGGTTTATATTAACAACATGAAACCCATAACGAGATTCGATAGCTTTATCACTAATACCTTCTGATAATAACATTAGTTGGCGTTCAAACTCAGGTACTGTTTGACCTTTACTTAATTGACCTAAGTTACCACCATTTTCTTTTGACGGACAAGCTGAGTACTCTTTAGCAAGGGCGGCAAAGCTTGAAGGCTCATTATTTTTAGCTTCTTGTAATAATTGCGAAATGATTACATCGGCATTATGTTTAGCGGCATCACGACCTTCAATATCATCTTTGGCAGCAGCAAGTAAAATGTGGTCTACTTCCATTAATGGCATGGTTATGAATTTTTCTTTATTGTTATCAAAATAACGTTGGCAGATAGCTTCAGTAGGAGCATCGTAAGTGATGTTATTTTCAATAAGCTTTTGTATTGCCTCTTCTTCATTTGCTGTCTCATTTGAAGCAGAAAGAAAACCTTGCTTTATTGTCTCATTAATTAATAGCTGACGAATAACTAAGGCTTGACCAGCTTGTTGTACTACTACATTAAAATTATCATTTGGATGGTATTGTAATTCGTTAGCTAAATCTTTTTCAGGAATTGCAACACCGTTCACTTTGATAACAGGTAATTGCTCTTTTGATGGCGTGGTTGGATCACTTGTTCCGCATGAACTGCTCATAATATTACTCTTTCTCTTAAAATATATTAGTTTTCAGGTTAATGACTGCAAAAATATATTTGTTAAATAAATATGGATAAATGCTCTATTGCGTATTTAATTTATTCCGGTAATGTTTTCTGTAACGGTTAAATTTTAGCTTTAAAGTAAAGCATGCCAGTAAAACGTTGAGCCATATTTACGCTTATTATACTTTTTAATATAAGGCGATAATCGTAAAATGAAAATCGCCTTTATACATCATACTAAAATAACTAACGGATAAGCCGAAACTATCTTTGGCGAACTAATTGATAATTACGCGCAAAGTATTTTACTGGTACGCTGATTACATGCACTAATCGTGTAAAAGGGAATACTAATAACATAGTTAAACCAACAAAGATGTGCATTTTATAAATAATACCAACGGTTGTCATTGCTTCTGCTGCTGCAACACCTTGTAAAGTAACAATGCTTTGTGCCCAGTTACCTAACAATACCATTACTGAACCGTCTAAATGGCTCATGGAAGCAAAAATAGTCATTAAGCCGAGTAATAGTTGCACAAGCAATAATACTAAAATAAAAATATCAGATGTTTTAGAAACTGCACGAACGCGTGGATTAGTTAATCGACGTTTAAGCAACATTACTAGGCCAATTAAACATAACACACCAAAAAAACCACCACTTACCATAGCAAGTAGTTGCTTATTGGCAGTTGATATAAAGGCATGGTAAATAGCGTGAGGTGTTAATAAACCAACAAAGTGACCACACAGTACAAAAATAATACCCACGTGGAATAAGTTACTGGCTAGACGGAAGCCTTTTTGATCTAATAGTTGGCTAGAGTCAGCTTTCCAAGAATAGGGCTCGCGGTCATATCTGATCCAAGAACCGATGAAAAGCACGGCAATAGCTATGTAGGGATAAATCCCAAAAAGTAAAAAGTTTAAATTTGACATAAGTATTCTTCCTTACAGTCCTGATACTTCTGCTGCATCAGCATCGTGCCATTTGATCGGCACTTGATGAACAGTATTTGGATCGAGTGAATTTTTAGAACTTTGCATTCCTGATGCCGATGAGCAGTCGCCTACCATAGGATCATCAAAACGTATTTCTTTATCTTCCCATTCTTTATCAATAGCTTCGACAGTATCGTCTCGCTCTTCTTGTTTTACAGCTTCTGAAATTTCAGCTCTTTGCTGAGCATCAATCTCTTGGCCAGAAATTTCAACAAGTGAATCAAAAAGAATCGAGTAATAACACTCTCTGTCTATTAACCGCTCTGATAACATAGTTAATAAGTGGCAAATATCGCCAAGCCATTCTTCAATAAACTCAGGGGATTGCTCGCTTAAAAACTCTAAATAAAGCGGAATGTAATCAGGTAATTGTGATGAATCGACTTCAAAACCGTTGGTTTTATAAACATTCATTAAATCTACCATGGCTTGACCACGATCACGAGACTCACCGTGTACGTGTTCAAACAATAATAGGGATAATGCACGGCCACGATCAAATAATAGATCGTAGCTTTCTTGTGCATCAAAAATGTCTCTATCGGTAAGTTGCTGAATAAACATCACCAACTTACTACGATTTTGAGCAGTCAATTCCTCGGCTTTTTCAACAATTGCAATGAGTTCATCTTTGGCAGCAAACATTTCTGCGGTTGGATAGTCTAACAATCTTGAAATCACTTTAAGAATTAACATAATTTACCTCTTAACCTACATTAACGGTTTTAATAACGTCACGTTTAGCCACTTTTTTGCCACCAAACATGTTTACGCCATTTTGACCATCGCTACAGCCGTTACCAAAAGTGAAACCACAGCCTGATTTTTCACCATAAGCTTCCGGCACATTCATTTCACGGTGTCCGCTAGGAATAACAAAACGATCTTCGTAGTTAGCTATCGCTAAATAACGGTACATTTCATCCGCTTGTTTTTTAGATAAACCAGCATCTTCGAGCACTTGTAAATCTTCAATACCTTCTACGTTCTCAGCGCGTTTGTAAGCGCGCATGGCAAGCAAACGTTCTAAAGCACGTGCTATTGGTTCTTCATCACCAGCGGTTAATAAGTTAGCTAGGTATTTCAAAGGAATACGTAAGCTACGAATATCAGGAATAACACCTGCTTTACCGATAGTTGCTAAGTTACCTGACTCAACAGCACTATTAATAGGGCTAAGAGAAGGTACATACCAAACCATAGGTAAGGTGCGATATTCAGGGTGTAAAGGTAACGCTAGTTTCCAATCAATCGCTAATTTATACACAGGTGATTTTTGAGCAGATTCGATTACCGAATCAGCAATACCATCTTTGCGTGCTTGTGCAATAATTGCGGGATCGTTTGGATCTAAGAATACTTCAAGCTGCTTTTCATAAAGGTCAGTTTCAGATGGCGTAGACGCCACTTCTTTGATTTTATCAGCATCATAAAGAATAACACCCAAGTAACGGATACGACCTACACATGTTTCTGAACATACGGTTGGTTGACCTGCTTCGATGCGTGGATAACAGAAAATACATTTTTCTGATTTACCCGATTTCCAGTTGTAGTAAATTTTCTTGTAAGGACAACCAGAAATACACATTCTCCAACCACGACATTTTTCTTGGTCGATGAGAACAATACCATCTTCTTCACGCTTATAAATTGCGCCAGACGGACATGAAGCTACACAAGCTGGATTCAAACAATGCTCACATAAACGTGGTAAATACATCATAAATGTATTTTCGAATTCACCGTACATTTGTTTTTGCATATTATCGAAGTTTTTGTCTTTAGAGCGTTTTTCAAACTCAGTACCAAGAATTTCTTCCCAGTTTGGACCCCATTCGATTTTTTCCATACGCTTACCAGAAATCACAGAGCGCGGACGAGCCGTTGGCTGATGTTTTACTTCTGGGGCAGTATGTAAATGCTGATAGTCATAATCGAACGGTTCATAGTAGTCGTCGATTTCTGGCATATTTGGGTTAGCAAAAATGCTAGCTAATAAACGGTATTTACCACCAATTTTTGGCTCAATATTACCGTCAGATTTACGAATCCAGCCACCATTCCATTTATCTTGATCTTCCCAATCTTTCGGGTAACCAATACCAGGCTTAGTTTCAACATTGTTGAACCAAGCGTATTCAACGCCTTCACGTGACGTCCATACGTTTTTACATGTAATTGAACAAGTATGACAACCGATACACTTATCAAGGTTAAGTACCATACCTATTTGAGAACGAATTTTCATAGGTTACTCCTTAAGCTTCATCAGGGTTAGTTGGAAGAACACGAGGTAATTGTTCAGTATTTGACGCGTCATAGCCATCATCATCTAACCAATCAATCTTGTCCATCTTACGTACAACAACCATTTCATCACGGTTACAACCTACGGTACCGTAATAGTTGAAGCCCCAAGCTTGCTGTGCATAACCACCAATCATGTGTGTTGGTTTCATAATGACACGTGTTACTGAGTTATGGTGACCACCACGCGTACCCGTCATTTCTGAACCAGGCACGTTAACGATACGCTCTTGAGCGTGATACATCATGGTCATGCCTTTCATTACTCGTTGTGAAACAACAACACGACAAGCAATAGCGCCGTTAGCGTTAAATACTTCAACCCAGTCATTATCTACAAGACCAGCTTCTGCAGCATCTACTTCACTCATCCAAATAATTGGACCACCACGAGATAGTGTCAACATTAACAAGTTATCAGAATAAGTACTGTGAATACCCCATTTTTGATGTGGAGTGATCCAGTTCAACGTGATCTCTTTATTACCGTTTGGCTTAGAGTTCTTAATTGCTTGTGTTGTTTTAGTATCTACTGGCGGACGGTAAGACATTAATTGCTCACCAAAGGCTTGCATCCACTTGTGATCTTGATAGAACTGTTGACGACCAGTTAATGTTCTCCATGGCACAAGCTCATGAACGTTAGTGTAACCAGCAGTATAACTTACGTGCTCATCTTCTAAACCAGACCACGTTGGAGAAGAAATAATCTTACGCGGCTGTGCTTGAATGTCACGGAAGCGAATTTTCTCTTCTTGTTTTGGTTTAGCTAAATGCGTATGGTCAATACCAGTAAACTCACTTAATGCTGCCCAAGCTTTAACAGCAACGTTACCGTTAGTTTCTGGTGCAAAAGTAAGTACTGTTTCACAAGCGTCAATGGCAGATTCAATAATTGGACGACCTTCACTAATACCTTCGTCAGTATTGAGGTGGTTTAACTGGCCCAATAACATGATTTCATCATCAGTATTCCAGTTAATACCTTTACCACCATTACCTAATTTATCAAGTAATGGACCTAAAGAAGTGAACTTCTTATAAGTATTTGGGTAGTCACGCTCAACAACAACCATGTTAGGTGCTGTAGTACCTGGAATTAAATCACATTCGCCTTTTTTCCAATCTTTAACATCAAATGGTTGGGCAAGCTCACCTTCAGTATCATGTAGCATAGGAATAGTAACGAAATCTGTTTCTTCACCTAAGTGGCCAACACAAACCTCAGAGAATTTCTTCGCGATACCTTTGTATATTTCCCAATCTGATTTTGCTTCCCACGCAGGATCAACCGCTGTTGATAATGGGTGAATAAACGGGTGCATATCAGAGGTGTTTAAATCATCTTTTTCGTACCAACAAGCAGTAGGTAAGATAATGTCTGAATACATACAAGTAGAAGACATACGAAAATCTAAAGTCGTTACTAGGTCTAATTTACCAGTAGCACCTTTTTCAACCCATTCAGCTTCTTTTGGTTTGATGCCACCAGCAGAACCATTATCTTCATTTAATACACTTTGTCTTTCAGCACCTAAAAGGTACTTAAGCATGTATTCATGACCTTTACCTGATGAACCAAGTAAGTTTGAACGCCAAATAAACATGTTTCGTGGAAAGTTTTCAGGGGCATCTGGTGCTTCACAAGCAAACTTCAAGTTGCCTGATTTAAGTTCTTGCACCGCGAAATCTTTTGGTTCCATACCTGCGGCTTTTGCATCTTTGGTTAACTGTAAAGGGTTACGGTTTATCTGTGGAGCTGAAGGTAACCAACCCATACGCTCTGCACGGATGTTGTAATCAAGCTGATGCTCGTCAAATTCTGCTTTGTTAGCAAGCGGAGATAAAACTTCATGCATGCTTACTTTTTCATGACGCCATTGTGAAGAATGGTTGTAGAAGAAAGAAGTACCATTCATTTGACGTGGTGGACGAGACCAATCCAAACCAAATGCTAATGGCTGCCAACCTGTTTGTGGACGTAATTTTTCTTGACCAACATAATGTGACCAACCGCCACCAGATTGACCAACACAACCACACATCATAACCATATTGATCAGGCCACGATAGTTCATATCCATGTGATACCAATGGTTCATTGCTGCACCAACGATAATCATAGATTTACCTTTGGTTTTGTCAGCAGTATCAGCAAATTCACGAGCAATTTTGATTACTTTAGAGCGATCAAGCCCCGTGATTTTTTCTTGCCAAGCTGGTGTGCCAGGAATATCTTGGTCATAGCTAGAAGCAACGTTACCACCACCTAAACCACGGTCAATACCATAGTTAGCCATCATTAAATCGTAAACTGTGGCGACTAAGTATTCTTTACCGTCTGCACCAGTAATCGTTTTAGTTGGTACGTTACGTACTTGAATCTCGTCTTGATCACAACCTGTCCACGCACTATTTGTATTATTCGCTGCAAAATGAGGGAAAGCTATAGGAGAAACATCACCACCAATTTGCGTTAATTGAAGTTTTGTTTCAGCGCCTGATTTACCATCACGCTCTTGAATATTCCATTTGCCTTTTTCACCCCAACGGTAACCGATAGAGCCTTGTGGAGAAATTAATTCATTTGAATTCTCATCAAAGGCGATAGTTTTCCATTCAGGGTTGTTTTCTTGACCTAAATCACCCGCCAAATCACTCGCACGTAAGAAACGTGTAGAGACAAACGAATTGTCGTCATGTTTTTCTAATACCACTAACATAGGGAAATCGGTATATTGACGAACATAATTCGTGAAATACTCACTTGGTTTTTCTAAATGGAATTCTTTTAAAATAACATGACCAAATGCCATACCTAAAGCCGCATCTGTACCCTGTTTAGGATTTAACCACTCATCCGTTAGCTTTGAAACTTCTGCGTAATCTGGTGTAATGGAGACTGTTTTAGCACCTTTATAACGCACTTCGGTAAAGAAATGAGCATCAGGTGTACGTGTTTGAGGAATATTAGAACCCCAAGCAATGATGTAGTTAGAGTTATACCAATCAGCAGATTCAGGCACATCAGTTTGTTCACCCCAAACCATTGGAGATGCTGGCGGTAAATCACAATACCAATCGTAGAAACTTAAACAAACACCACCGATGAGTGACAAGTAACGAGCACCTGCCGCATACGAAACCATTGACATTGCTGGAATTGGAGAGAAACCAACAACCCGGTCAGGACCATAAGTTTTTGTAGTGTAAACGTTAGCTGCAGCAATAATTTCGTTGACTTCTTCCCAAGAAGAACGAACGAAGCCACCTAAACCGCGTTTTGATTTGTATGATTTAGTCTTAGCTTCATCTTCAACAATTGACCCCCATGCATCAACAGGATCTTGAGTTGCACGAGCCGCACGCCATAATTTTAATAATGGCTTACGTACTTTAGGATATTTCAAACGGTTAGCACTGTATAAGTACCAAGAGTAACTTGCGCCACGAGGACAGCCACGTGGTTCATGATTAGGTAAATCAGGACGAGTACGAGGGTAATCAGTTTGCTGTGTTTCCCATGTTACTAAGCCATTTTTCACATATATTTTCCAAGAGCAAGAGCCTGTACAGTTTACTCCATGGGTAGAACGTACTATTTTGTCGTGTTGCCAGCGCTGACGATAGCTGTTTTCCCATTCGCGACTTTCATTGGTAGTGTCACCATGTCCGTCGCTGAACTCGCCTGTTTTCTTTCTAAGAAACTGTAGACGATCAAGAAAGTTACTCATCTTTTTTCTCCGTTGAAGTGATATCAGTTTTTTTAATATGCTCTACTAACTGATAAAGTCGATTATAAATTTTAATTAACTACACACCGTAAATTTTAAATTTGATGTTTTTAATATAAGCACTAACTTTTTAACGCTTGTTTTTTAACTCATAGCTAAAAAGCTAGTTCATTATTAAAAAAACGCAAAAAAGGAGGTAATTTAACCCACTCCTTTTGAGTGCATCCTCAATTTCAATTAAGGATTTTGATGCTCAGCACCTTTACGTAAATAAAACCACCAGTTAATGCCAATACATACAGCATAGAAAATAGCGAAGCCGATTAATGCATTTTCTGGCGTTGTTAGTTTGATTTGTTCACCTAATACTTTAGGAATATAAAAGGCCCCATAAGCTGCTACAGCAGAAGTCCAACCTAATACAGGACCCGCTTGTTCTTTATCGAATACCATTGAAATAGTGCGGAAAGTTGAACCATTACCGATACCTGTTGCAGCAAACAAGATTAAAAATAAAACAAAGAAGGCAACAAAATATTGCTCCGGATTAGGACTTTGGTAAGCGGCTCTCATGAAGTAAGCCACGCCTAATGCGCTGCAAACCATTACAATTGAACAATACTGAGTAACTTTAGCACCGCCCATTTTATCTGCCATCCAGCCACCAATAGGACGAATTAATGCGCCAATAAATGCGCCCATCCATGCATACATTAAGGCGCTTGGACCATTTGTATTAATGGTGTCATGTGTCATTACACCATCAACCATGATGTGTTGATAACCAAAAATAACTTTAATAGATAATGGAAAGGCTGCAGCAAAACCAATGAAAGAACCAAAGGTCATAGTATAAATAATACTCATTACCCAAGTATGTGGGTTATTAAAAATTTTATATTGACGTTCAAGGTTAGAACGGATTTTGCCAGGCAAGAATTTCAATAGCATTACTGTGGCACCCACAACACCAACGAGTATCATTTCTTTTGGTACGCCAAAACCAGAACCATTAACGCTTTCAGGTAACATTAACCATAAGCCTACTGTTGCGGTGATAAAGCCGATTAATAGCATTGATGTAATGATACCAAAAGAAACAATTGCATTGGGTGCGTCGGGTGATACATGTGATGCGCGAATGTTATTCATCCCCATCCAACTAACAACGGCTAGAGGGATTAAAAATAACAACCAAACATAGCCTGCGTTGAAGATCCACGCATCTGAACCTGCGGGGATTTTACCGATTAATGTTCCAGAAGTATTAACCAATTGCATTGGCTCACCGCCAAATAATCCAAAAGTCATAACTAATGGCACTAAAATTTGCATGGTGGTAACACCAAAGTTGCCTAAGCCAGCATTTAGGCCAAGGGCTAAACCTTGTTGTTTCTTAGGGTAAAAGAAAGAAATGTTTGACATTGAAGAGGCGAAATTACCACCACCAAAACCCGATAAAAGAGCAAGCCCTTGAAATACCCATAATGGTGTATTCATGTCTTGTAAAGCTATGCCTGTGCCAATCGCCGGTAACATCAATAATGCTGTAGTGAAAACAATCGTATTACGACCACCACACATACGAATAAAGAAGCTACTAGGAATACGTAAGGTTGCCCCTGTTAGGCCAGAAATAGCCATTAAGGTAAATAATTCTGATTTTGCAAATGGAAAGCCTAGGTTTAACATTTGTACGGTAATAATGCCCCAGTAAAGCCAAACTGCGAAACCACATAGTAAGCTTGGAATAGAAAGCCAAAGATTGCGAGTAGCAATCTTTTTACCTTTACTTTCCCAAAACTTGGGATCTTCTACGTCCCATTCTTTGATATCTGACATTGTTTTCTCCAACTTATCAGTATTTTTTAAATAATTTAGTGTGCTCATTTTCATGGGTTGAATTAAAGCTGCGTTTTTGGTGTTCTAAAATATTTTTTTTCTGATGTTAAAATAACAATACGTGTTCTGGATATAATTGATCTGGATCAAGGTGTTATTAGCCATTGATATGTAGTAGGTAATTGATTACCACTAAAGTAGTAGCTATCATTTTTGTTTAACTTCTTGTATTTTATCTCTTTATTGTTTTTGTTTTTTTTGTGTTAGTCAAAAACTGCGTTAAGCGACTATTTGGTGGTAGTAGGGTATCTAGGTGTTAGGTATTAAAGCATTTGGTATTCAATAGAAACTTGCGTATCATTTTAAGTTTGAACTTTCCTGTAAATTATTTGGTTATGCAAAATAATGAAACAATTATATGCAACAACAGACTTTGCTGATTCAAGCTCTTCATTAATTGCCCGAGCAGGACAAATAATGGTCGTTATTATTACGTTAGGCTTGGTTAGTATGATTAGCTCTATGCTGGTGACAGAGAGTTTAAATGGTGATGCAGCACAAATTAACAATGCTGGATCATTAAGAATGCAAGCTATACGTATTTCGAGAGCTTTTTTTGCAGATAGATTAATGCAAGCTCCAAGTGGCAAAAAACAAGTGATAAAAGAGATTGAAAACTTTAATCGTCGGTTATCTCATTTATTAGTAAGTCATAGTATTAATAAAAAAAAGGACAAATCTGAATTAGTATTCCATCAAGAAAAAGTTTTGCAGCTATGGGCTCAGTTTACTGAAGATAATTTTCGTAAAAAATCTTTAACAATACCTGAATTAGTAGAGCAGTCAGAAAGGTTTGACCAATTTGTTCTTGTTTTAGATAAACTTGTTAGATTATTGCAACTTGAATCAGAAAAAAAGCTAAGTTTATTACGCTTGATTCAGGTAATTAGCTTGTTACTTGTTATATTAACCGCCAGTTTCGTGTTAATTAAATTAAACCGTGCTGTATTAGTCCCTTTAAAAGAATTAGTCAATATTGCAGAACAAGTGGGGAAAGGAAATTTTTCAGTTAAAGCCAGTTATAATAAACAAGATGAACTGGGGGTATTAGCGCACACTATTAACCAAATGTCAGACGAATTAAAACTTACTTATCAAGAGTTTGAGCAAAGAGTAGACATTAAAACGCTTGAGCTTACGCGAAGCAATAAATCACTCGATCTTTTATACCGCGCAGCGCACAACTTAGCAGGTTATACCTTATCTGAACAAGACAGCCCTACCTACCAAATAAATCATCATATTATCGAAGAGTTACAAGCATTGATTGGCTATGGAAAAATAAGTATTGAAATAATAGATGCTAAACATAATAATTTGATTATTGATGTAATTAACAGTCAAAACATTACTATAGATAATATTTGTTTTAATTATCATAAATTCTCGTTAGAAAAAGGCAGCCTTCTTTTTGGATATTTAGTATGGGAACTACCTAAAAATAAAAAAGCATGTGATTGGCAAAAGCAAATTTTGAAAGGTATGGCCGATATTATGGCTACTGCGATAGAACTTGATCAAAAAAGAACCAGTGAAAATCGCTTAGTTATCGTGGAAGAACGCGCTGTGATAGCAAGAGAGCTTCATGATTCTTTGGCGCAATCATTATCTTATTTAAAAGTACAAATGAGTTTGTTAACACGAAAAATGCAGAAAGAAGTACCTCAAGCTCAGGTAGAAGAAACGATTGATGATATTAAAGATGGATTAAATAGTGCCTATTTACAACTTAGAGAGTTGTTAACTACATTTAGGTTGAAATTAGATGACCCTTCCATTAAAAGTGCTTTAGCCAGCACAGTGATAGAGTTTAGTGCAAAATGCCAGCATAGCATTGAATTTGATTATCAATTACCTGCTAATTATCTAAGTGCTAATCAAGAAATTCATTTATTACAAATAGTGCGTGAGGCTTTATCAAATATTCATCGCCATGCTGAAGCGACTCTTGCAGGGATTTCTATTAAGTTAAAAGATACTCGAGTCATTGTAAAAATATGGGACAATGGTAAAGGATTTCCTGAGTCGAATATAGAGCGTACAAACAACCAAGGACATTTTGGCATTGGAATAATGCAGGAAAGGGCAAAGTCATTAAATACACAAATTCATATTGATAATCGGCAAGCGAAGGGGACTATAATTCATTTTGAGTTTAGCCATTAACTACAAGATACCCAAACCACTTCCAGCTTAATCCTGCATCTTGAGGTGATTTGGGTATATAATGATTAAAAAAGAAGAAAATAAAATGCAACAAGCGAATATCTTATTAGTTGATGATCATCCAATGCTTCGTAAAGGCGTTGCTCAACTTATTTCTATAGAAGACAATCTTCACGTTATTGGTGAGGTAAGCTCGGGTGATGAAGCCATTACTTTTGCTGTTGAGCATAATCCTGATTTAATTTTACTTGATCTCAATATGAAAGGCTTAAGTGGTATTGAAACCTTAAGTGCATTAAAGCGTGCCAATGTGAATTCTAAAGTGATTATTTTCAGCGTTTCTGATAATGAAACAGACGTGTTGCAGGCGCTAAAATTTAACGCAGATGGTTACTTGCTTAAAGACAGTGAACCTGAAGAGTTAATAGAGAAAATTAACCATGCTATTCGTGGTGAATTTGTGATTAGCGAACCCATTACACAAATTTTAGCTCGTTCATTACGACCTCAACAGCAAACAAACATTCTTCAAACACTAACCCCTCGTGAATTAGAAAACTTAAAGCTTATTGCTGGTGGTAAAAGTAATAAAGAGATAGCGCGTAAACTTGGTATAGCTGAATCAACAGTGAAGGTACACAATAAAAACTTATTTAAAAAGCTTGGATTAAAAAGTCGAGTAGAGGCTGCTATGTGGGCTGTGGCTCATGAGGTCAACTTTTAGCATTGTATATTCCTAATATTTTTCTTTCATATTACGAGTATGTTATTTGTTCAAATAAACGTAATATTGGTTAAAATACCAACACGATAAGTGTTTTATTTATCTTATTTCAAAAACTCCCCCATTTTTTATGAAAACCCCCAATACCTGAACTATAATGGTGAGGTGGCAACTGTGCAGAAAGGATATTGTAAATGAAGGATTAAATCTAGATATTAAAAAAGGTAGTAATTATGATTAATAGCTTAAAAGTTAAGTTTACTTTGTTGTTTATTTTTTTGGGGGTAATTCCTTCAATAATAGTGGGCGTTATATCAACAATGAATAGTTCTTTAGATGTAACAAATAAAGTTTACAGTCAATTAACCGCGATTAATCAAATAAAAAAACAAGCTATAGAATCCTACTTTTCTGAACGGCAAAGCGATATGGAAGTCTTAATAAATATTGCCGATAACATGCAAAATCAAGTATTTACTAAGTTATCTGCAATTAATCAACTTAAAAAATCGCATGTTATCGATTATCTCAATAATAGTAAAATTCAACTAGAAAGGTTGTCTAAAGATAAACAGACACAACAAGCAATTGATGAACTAGTTAGCAATTTTTCAAATAAGAACAAATGGCAAACATTGCTTAATAAATACGATACATCCTATAAGCCTTTATTATCATATCTAGGGTGGTATGACTTTTTTATTATTAGCACTAACGGCACTATCATTTATTCCGTCACTAGAGAAAGCGATTTGGGACAAATTATTCCTAAAGATCTAGACAATAGTTCATTTAATCAAGCTTTTAGCTCTGCCCAACAATCAACTACTTCAAACATTCAAGTCAGTGATTTTAAACCCTACGGGCCGAATGGTGGAGATCCCGCAGCATTTACAATAAAACCAGTTATTTCAAATGGCAAACGTATTGGCTATATAGCGTATCAACAACCGATTGATAAAATAAACAGTATCTTAACTAATAAGAATGGCATGGGAGAAACTGGGGAATCATACCTTGTAGGGCAGGATAACTTAATGCGGTCAGATTACTATTTAAATTTAAATGAATTATCAGTAAAGACCTCTTTTGCCAATAATAATAAAGTAGAAACCGTTGCAGTTAAAAGTGCATTGAATGGTGAAGACGGTGTTAGTATCATCACTAATTATAATAATAATTCGGTTGCAAGTAGTTGGGATTATATTGATATAGGAAACGACATTCGTTGGGCAATTATTTCAGAGATTAGTATAGCCGAAGCCTTTAATCCAAAGATATCTGGCAATGTCGACTTTTATCAAAGTTATATTGAAAAATATGGTTATTATGATTTATTTTTAATTAGCCCTAATGGTCATATTTTTTATACTGTAACTAGAGAAAATGATTTCAATACCAATATTCTAACAGGTAAATATGCTAATTCTAATTTGGGAAAACTCATTAACAATGTCAGTGTAAGTAAGCAATATGGCTTTGTTGATTTTGCATCATATGAACCTAGTCATGGTGACCCCGCAGCTTTTATAGGTCAGCCTTTACTTAATAAAACTGGTGACCCTGTTTTTTATGTAGCATTACAATTACCTTTAGAGGGTGTTCAATCCATTATGGGGATTCGTGAAGGCATGGGAGAAACGGGAGAAAGCTATTTAGTTGGTAGTGACTTAAAGATGCGCAGTAATTCATTTTTAGATCCCGAAGGTCGTACTGTTAAATCGAGTTTTGCTGGCTCTGTAGCAGAAAATGGCGTTGACACGGATGCAGTCAAGCGTGCGCTTGCAGGAGAGAAAGGAACCGATATCATTATAGATTATAATGACCGTCCTGTACTGTCTTCATTTGATCAGATATCGTTTGGCGACTTTAACTGGGCAATATTATCTGAAATAGATGAACCAGAAGCCTTTGCTTCTATTCGTAGTAATAGCATTTTTATGATCTTTTTAATGGTAGGAATTGCGGTTATCGTTGCCTTGATTGGCGTGTACATTGCTAAAAGAACCGCGGCACCTATTACGGAGATAGCAAATGTTGCCCAACAAGTGGCAAACGGTGATTTAACGATGAAGGTCAAAAAAACTGCTAATGACGAAGTTGGCGATTTACAAGAAGCTATTGGCAATATGATAGTTAACCTTTCTAAGATGGCAAAGAACATTTCAGAGATTGCATTTCAGCAAGCATCAACATCAGAAGAACTTGCTGCAATTACAACACAAACCAGTAGCACAGTATCCGAACAACAAACTATTTTTGGGCACATCGCAGCTGCCATACATGAAATGGGGGCTACGGTTAATGATGTCGCTCAAAGTACAACAACAACGGCGAGTGCTGTCGATAATATTCAAAATAAGGTGAATAATAGCTCTAGTAAATTAGATGAGACCTACCGCTCAATAGTTAATATGGCAGAACAAATTCAGCAATCAGAACACAATGTACAAAAAGTGAGAACTGACTTTGATCAAGTGGCGCATGTGCTTGAAGTTATAAAAGCTATTGCTGATCAAACTAACTTATTAGCTTTAAATGCAGCAATAGAGGCAGCCCGGGCGGGTGACCAAGGTCGTGGTTTTGCGGTTGTTGCAGATGAAGTTCGTCAGTTAGCTCAAAGGACCCAAGATTCAACTAAAGAAATTGATAACATGATAAATACCATTATGATCGGTGCTAATTCTTCTGTTGAAGTTATGGCAAGCAGCGTTGTTCAAGCAAACTCTGTTCAGAAACATGCGAAAGAAGTAATGGAGTTAATTCAGATGATTGCAGGTGATATGAATGAAATCAGTAGTTTAAGTGCACAAATAGCGACGGCGTCAGAAGAACAATCCGTAGTGGTTGATGAGATACTACAAAATGTTGAAACATTGAATTCAGGTATAACTGAAACGAATCAAGCGACAGATAATATTGCTGAATCAAGTGTTGAGCTTGCGCGATTAGCAACTGAATTAGAAAGAGAATCATCGGAATTTAAAACAGATTAATTTAAAAGTATACATCAAAAAATCACTTAACTAATACAACTAATAGACGTTAAACAGGTGATTTATTTCCTGTTTAACGCTACTTTGATAACGAATAGATATGCTTATTAACCTGAGCTCAGTTTAACAAATGTTTCTCTAGCAGCTATTTTCCTTACTTCTGTGTTAAATTTACTTGCAATAGGCCAGTTATTGATGCGAAATTTGCCTTAAATTAAGAAAAACTATCAAGCTAAAGATATATTAAAATAATTTTTACTGGTATTTTAATTTGTTAACTATCTCTTAAACCGAATTCATGTTTATTAGCTTAAATGACTCTAGAAATGAAATTAATCTTGTTCCAGAAAATTATTTTCAAGAGCTTCTTTTAGTAAGTTTTGCTGACGCTCTGCCTGTAATGCTAAATACATTGCCATCATACATAGAGCTAGCACGCCGTATAACAGCATAAAACAGGCACTATATACTCCAACAATATCAACAGCTAAACCAAACATTACGGGTAATGTGCAACCACCAAGTGCGCCAACAGCGGCTATGATACCACCTACACTTCCCATATGATTAGGGTAGTAATCATAAATAGTTTTATAAACGCTAGCACGGCCAATACCTTGAGCTATACCAATCACAAAAATTAAAAAAGTGAATAACCAAACATTAACAGCAAAAGAAACTTCAACATCCTTATTTACACCATGAATGATCATTGTAGTTGGTGGGTAGCTGAGAAAAAACAAACAGACCATACAAATCCAAAAGGCACTCCAATTGACGGTACGAGCGCCAAATCTGTCTGCAAACCAACCACCAACTGCGCGAATCATGCTTGATGTAGAAACAAAGAGTAGTGTTAAGGCTAAGGCTTGCTTTAGTGACAATTCGTAAGCTTCCATATAATATTGGGGTAACCATAAAATGAGAGCTAAGAAAGACCCAAAAACAAAATAGTAGTACAAACCAAAACGCCAAACTTGAAGATCTTTTATTGGTGCTAAGTGAAAGGCAAGTTCCGTATTTTTCTTTTTTTGAATGTATAGGTTCACTTCAGGAGCAAAGATTCTGAAAATAATGGCCATGGCCAACATACCCATACCATAAATAGGACCTATATCTTGCCATCCGTAGGCATCAACAATAAAAGGTACTAATACCAACGTGATTGCTGCTCCAGTATTGCCAGCACCAAATACGCCAAGAGCAAAGCCTTGCCTTTTACTATCAAACCAATCTGTCACATAACGAATACCAATAGTAAATGAAACGCCACTTAATCCTAAAATAAAGCCGAGTAGAATATATTCGATAAATGTTTCCACATACGGTAAATAAAATAAGGGAGGAACAGCGAGCAGCATTTGCCAGAAAAATAAGTTTCTGCAAGAAACGGTTTCAGATAAAAAACCGACTGGTATTCTAAAAATGGCGCCCGTAAAAATTGGTGCAGCTAAAAGTAAACCAAATTCAGTTGCAGATAAATTTAATTTAATTTTTAATTCAATACCTATTATTGAGTATAAAGTCCATACAGAAAAACATGCTGCAAAGGCTAATGTAGAAAGACTTAAAGCTCTATAGGCATGTTTTTGTTGAATTTCCATAGATTCTCTTTAGTTGCTAATCATTTGTATGTTCTATTGTAAATTAAAACAAATTTCAATTTAAAAAAACTTATTTTTATAATACCTTATTTAAAGAGATTAAATTTGTTGACGTAAGTCAAGAAAGTTAAAATGACAAAGGCGCAAAATAACAGAATCGTATTTTTTATAATATTATAAATTTAACATAAGTAAGCGTATTATTACTTTTAGAGTAAGTTATATTTTTAAATATAGCTATTTTTAAGTGTATAGCGCGGGAGTTAGCACTATGTCTCAGGATGGAAAAATGAATCTGCTAAACTTTGCAGATCCTAAAATTAAAATGCTACACGTCACGTGGTTTGCATTTTTCTTAACATTTGTCGTTTGGTTTTCACATGCACCTTTATTAGTATTTATTAAGGAGGCATTTGATTTATCAAGTGCGCAAGTTAAAGCACTAATGATCTTAAACGTAGCATTAACAATACCAGCACGTATTGTTATTGGTATCTTGGTTGATAAGTATGGCCCTAGAATTATTTATTCTTGCTTATTAATTAGCTCTGCTTTTATTTGTACTGGTTTTGCTATAGCAGACAGCTTTGAGCAATTGGCACTATTTAGATTTTTACTTGGCTTTGTTGGCGCGGGTTTTGTTATAGGTATTCGCTTGGTGGGTGAGTGGTTTCCTGCAAAGCAAGTAGGTATAGCTGAAGGAATATACGGTGGTTGGGGTAACTTTGGTTCTGCTGCAGGTGCCATGACTTTACCAACGATTGCCTTAATGTTTGGTGGTGATGATGGTTGGCGTTATGCGCTTGGCTTAACAGGGGGTATTGCGGGCTGTTACGGCGTATTTTTCTATATTGTTGCCCGAAACACGCCGAAGGGGTCAACTTATTTCAAGCCTAAAAAATCAGGTGGTTTAGAGGTAACCAGCTGGAAGGATTTTTACTTTTATCTGTTTATGAATATTCCAATGTACATTGCCCTTGCTGTATTAGCATGGAAACTTTCTCCTTCAGGTGTGAAATTATTAACCACTGAAACTATGTATATGATGTGGGTTGGATTAGTTGTATTATTTTTTGTTCAAGTTCACTCTATTTGGCGTGTGAATAAAGAAAATTTAACCCATGGTGTAGCAGATATTGAAAAATATGAATTTAAACAAGTCGCTATTTTAGATCTATCTTATTTTGTAACGTTCGGCTCTGAATTAGCGGTTGTTTCCATGCTGCCGTTATTCTTTTTGGAAACCTTTGAAGGTTTAAGTGCGGTTCAAGCTGGTATGCTAGCCTCTGGCTTTGCTTTTATGAACTTAGTTGCTCGTCCAACGGGTGGTTGGTTTAGTGATAAGTTTGGTCGTCGTAGATCCTTAATGATTTTAGTTGGTGGCTTAGCGGTAGGTTATATGGTACTTAGCCAAGTAACGGGTGCTTGGGCTATTCCATTAGCAGTATTAGCGACTATGTGTTGTTCTTTCTTTGTACAAGCAGGTGAAGGTGCCGTATTTGCAATTGTTCCACTGGTTAAACGTCGTATGACAGGTCAAATTGCTGGTATGGCTGGTGCTTATGGTAACGTTGGTGCGGTAACTTACTTAACAGTCTTGTCGTTTGTGGATTATTCAACCTTCTTCATGGTTATTGCCGCTTCTGCTGGCGTGATTTTCTTTGCAACCATGTTTTTAACTGAGCCCAAAGGGCATATGGCAGAAGTTAATGCAGATGGCACGGTAGAACTTATCGACGTTAATTAAATTGTTCGTCATATTTAAAGCATCAGCGGCGTTTGTCATCAGTTTTTGTCACCATCACTTAGCGGGCTAAGTTCAGGAGACAAAAACTTTGACAGCCTTGCTGAGTACTTTAACTATATAGAACAAGATTTTGTTTAAGTGTAAGTTAACCTGAGCTCGGCTTAACAAATGTTTCTCTAGCAGCTGTTTTTCCTTACTTCTGCGTTAAATTTACTTGCAATAGGCCAGCTATTGACGCGAAATTTGCCTTGAATTAAGAAAAACTATCAAGCTAGAGATATATTAAAATAATTTTTACTGGTATT